>Ga0169931_10006677_pt1 | contig 17307 bp, 11 predicted proteins | sample Kivu_15m_20L_FD_129675 | JGI IMG/M metagenome (GOLD analysis project Ga0169931, IMG submission 129675) | Freshwater microbial communities from Lake Kivu, Western Province, Rwanda to study Microbial Dark Matter (Phase II) - Kivu_15m_20L... | ecosystem: Environmental > Aquatic > Freshwater > Lake...
CGGCGAGCACGGTGACGGCGAGCACGGTGACGGCGAACGCGGTGACGGCGAGCGGTGCGACGAGCCACGCCGCGAGCAGCAACAACGCGGCGACGAGTGCTTGCCTGAGCCGCTGCTTCGACAACTTCGTCAGCGAAGTGCGACGTTGCCGGGAGCGCTCGATGGAATGCGTCCAGTTCCTCGACGAACTGTGCCTCGTGCGCAGATTGAACCGAGCCCGCTACGCAGACTGTGTCGACCAGGCGCGGGCCCGCTACCGCGCTTGCGCGGCGCAGTGCTAGGCCGCGGGCGCGGCACTGCCGAGTGCGCGGCGGCGTCCGGCCGCGGCGCACTCGCGCGCTGCAGCGCAGCGCCGGACTGCGGAGCGGTTTCGGGCCGCGCAGAACGGCTGCTGCCAACGCGTCGCGTGGCCGCGCCTCGGCGCCTTTGCTCCCGGTGTGGATTGGCGTTTGTGCGTCTGCGCGCGGTGCGGCCCCTTGCGCCGCGCGCCTGGATCCCCTGTCCCTTGGTCTGGACCATCGATCATGAACTCTCCGACTCGAGCGCCCCGTTCTTCACCCCGTCGCCGCGCCTTGGCTGCCGGGATCGCGTTGCTGGTCGTGTGCGTCGCCGTCACGCTGCTGCGGTGGCCGCGCGGCTCGGACGCCCAACCGCAAGCCGCTGCACCGGCGCCGTCCGGATCCGTCGCGGCCGCCGCCCCGTCGTCGAGCGACGTCGAGCGGATCTCCGATGCGTCGGCTGCGGTGCGCAACGAGCTGCATGGGAAGGATGCAGGCGCTTTGGAGCACGCGCAGGCGCCGCTGCTCGAAACCGAGCGCGTCCATCCCGCGTGGGAGCTCGTCGCCGAACTCGAGCAACTCGCGCAGGATGCCACGACGTTCCATGCGCGCGCGCTGCCTGTCGTGGAGCGCCTGGACGCGGCTTGCCGCGCCGCGCCGCACTCGTCGCGCAGCGCGTCCAGCGGGCCCGCGGACAAGGCGGTCGCCGCAACGAGCGGGGAGGCGTCAGCTGACGCTTCGACTCGAGCTGCTAACGAGCAGCATCGGCTGCGCATCGTCGAGGAACTGCTCACGCGTGTGGTGCTTTCGGGCGAACGTGCGCCGCTGGTGCGCGGCGCCGTGTTGCTCGCGCTCGCGCAACAACTCGACGAGCGGCGCTTCTCCGGCGTGTTCGAGGACTGGTTCGCACCCGGCGTCGGTACTCACGACGAGTTGCTGCGCTGCGCGGCCTTCGCGGCCACGCGCCGCGGCGAGTTGACTCCCTGCCGTCAAGCGTTGTCGCTGGCGCAGCTCGCCAGCCTTCCGACGAGCGGCGCGAGCCCGCTGCCGAGCTACTTCGCGCTGCGTTTGGAGCGTGTCGTGTCCCCGTCCGCCGGCGTCACGCTGCGCCGCTGGCTCGACACCGACGATCCGCGCCGCGCGGGGGTGCGCTCGGGCTCGGGCGCTGGAGCTGGGGCGCGGAGTGCGGACGCTGCGCACTCCGCGAGTTCGGAGCACTTCGCAACCGTCGAACTCGTGTACTGCGTGTGGGCCCTGCAGTGCGTCACGGACCTGGAGGTCGAGCGCTCGCTGCTGCGCACGGCGCGCATGGAGTCGGGCGGGAACGAGGCGCTCGAGAAGATGTGCGTGCGGGCCTCGAACTTCGTCCTGCACTCGCTCGCGGGCTGCAATTCACGCCTGCTCGAGGCGGCGAGCGTGGCGCGCACCTCGCCCAATCCGATCGTGAACTCGCTCGCTCAGATGATGCAGGACGCGGCGGTCGGCGGCCTGAGCCTGGAGATGCTCGAGCGCATCGAGCGGCTGCGGTACTCGCGCGAGGACGGAGACACGGTCGAGTTGATGCTGCTGCTGATCGAATTGGGCGAGCCGCTCGGCGCCGTGCCGCTCGACGCGCTCGCGCAGCGGGCGCAGTTCACGGACTACCTCACCAGCATCGCCGCGGATCGCAACGTCGACTCGACCGTGGCCGCCGGCGCGCTCTCCGCGCTTCAAAAGGGCGGCACCTGGGCCGAATTGCGCGACGCCACCACGGCGGTCCTTCGCACGGACTTGGACGTGCTCAGTTACGTGCTCGCCGCCGACGCGCTCCGCGAGCGCGCAGCAGCGCAGCCCGCTCTGCGCGCCGAAGTCGTGGCGCATCTGCGCGCGCTGCAGGCGGCGGGCCTGAGCGCATCGGCGGCGAGCGCGGTCGCAGACCTTCTCGCGCAACTGGCGCCGTGAGCGCCGCGCGAGTGCGCGGACCTAGTGGTTCGACTCAAAATCTCGCCGCATATCTCAGGCGCCTCGCCGCCCCTCGCAGCGTTGCTCCGGTTCGGCGACCTACTCAGGTCGCCTGGAATCCTCGCGCCTTGCGGGGAGCGCCGAATCACCTGACATCTGCGGCGGACTTTCGAATCCATCCACTGGCGTGGTCCGCGAATGAACGACCTGACCGCTCCGCTGTCCGAGCGCGCGTCCCCCTCGCGCGCGCTGGAGCGGAAGTCGGCGAGGTCGCAACGAAGTGCGCCCGAGTCGGTCGTGGTTCTGTCGGCGTTCGCCGACGGCGAGCGGCTTGGAGCGCCGGGAGTCGAAGGGAATCAGGAACGAGGGGAAACGAACATGGGAACGCGTTGGATGCTGGCGTCGTTGGGGGTTGTGTCCGTGTGCGCCGCGCTGTGGGCCAGCCCGCAGTCGACGCCGCCGGCCCCGCCGCCCAAGCCCACGGCGAATCCGTGCGTGAAGGCCTGCTGGGACGAGTACCAGTCCCGTCTGTCGCAGTGCAAGTCGGCCTGCTGGGTGTGCACCTTCGAGGTGCTCGGCATCTGCGTCGCCGGGCGCCACGACGGCGAGTGCCTCACGCACTGCCGCACCGCGGCGCAACAGGTGTTCGACGAGTGCGCGGCGGCGTGCGCGCGCCGTTAGCGCGCGCGGAGTTGCGCGTCCTGCGCAGTGTGGCGTGAGCGGGCGCTGACGGATCCGCGAACGCGGTTCGCTCCAAAGCGGACTTCTGGGTGGCCGCGGCGCGCGGCGCGCTGGATACTCCAGCGCGTCGCCGCCCGGTCGACCTGCGCCGCAGGACGCACCCGCCGGACGACCTCGTTCTTCACTCGCTCTTCACGCCGCTCCGCGCATGCCCCCGATTCTGCAAGTCCGACAGCTCTACAAGTTCTTCGACAAGCGCCAGAGCGCGGCGCCCGTGCTGCGCGACGTGAACTTCTCGGTCGAACCGGGCGAGTTCGTGTGCATCATGGGGCCGAGCGGTTCGGGCAAGTCGACCTTGCTGCACATGCTCTCGGGCCTCGACGCGCCGACGGCGGGCTCGATCGAATTGGCCGGCCGCAATCTGGGCGAGATGAGCGATGGCGAGCGCACGCTGCTGCGCCGCGCGCAGATCGGGTACGTGTTCCAGTTCTTCAACCTGATGCCGAACCTCAACCTGCTCGAGAACGTGGGGTTGCCGCTCGCCATCCAAGGTCGGCATCCGGGCGACCACACGGAGACCATTCGCGGCCTGCTCGCGCGCCTGGGACTGGAGGGCAAGGAGCACCAGTTCCCGCACCAACTCTCCGGCGGCGAGATGCAGCGCACTTCGATCGCACGCGCCCTGGCGGGCGGTCAGCCGCTGCTGCTGTGCGACGAACCCACGGGCAACCTGTCGCAGAAGGCGGGGGCCGAGGTCATGGCCTTTTTGCGCCAGATCTGCGACCAGGATCACAAGACCGTGGTGCTCGTCACGCACAACCCGCGCGACGCGACCTTCGCCGATCGGGTGCTGTTCCTGGTCGACGGCGCCCTCGACCAGGAGCACGCCTTGCACGGCCCCAAACTCGCTGTCGAACGCATCCACGAACAACTCGCGGCACTGCACATCTAAAGGCAGCACATCTGAAGATCGTCTGCTTGCGCCGCATGACCGCACCGTTGGATCCCAGGCCGCCTCGCCGGCCTATACTCGGGGCCCGAGGCCGGCGCTCAGCTGCCTCTGACTCGAACGCAACGCCTTTCGTTTCCAAGGAGGAACTCATGAAGGCCTGGATCCTTTCCGCCGCAGTCGTCGGCGCTCTCTCGATCGTCCCGCTCGTCGCACAAGACAGCACCAAGCCCGCCCAAGACAAGCCGGCGGACACCGCGCAAGCGGAGAAGAAGCCCTACAAGGTCGGCGACGTCGTCGACGAGACCATCAAGCTCACGGACATCGACGGCAAGTCGGTGACCATGAAGGAACTGCGTGGCAAGGTCGTGTTCATCCACTTCTGGTCGAAGAACTGCCCCTACGAGATCGTCGCCGATCCCAAGGTGGCCAAGCTCGAGAAGGAGTGGAAGGACAAGAACGTCGTCACGCTCGCCATCAACTCCAACTCGACGGAGATCGGCACGACGCCGCCGTCGGACAACGCGTTCTACGACCCGATTCGCAAGCATCTCAAGGAGAAGGAGATCGCCATGCGCGTGTTCGCCGACCACGGCAACAAGGTCGCGGACATGTTCAACGCGCAGTCGACGCCGCACTGCTTCGTGATCGACGCCAAGGGCAAACTGGTCTATGCCGGCGGTCTCGATGACGATCCCAAGGGCGAAAAGGGCGACGCCACTGCTCAGTACGTGCGCGACGCCGTCGAAGCCACGCTCGCGGGCCGCGAGCTCAAGGTCGCGACGAGCAAGCACTACGGCTGCTCGATCAAGCGCGTCAAGGTCGGCGCCTGATCCGATGAGTTCCTTGCGCGCTGCCGCCGCGGGCCGACTCTCGGCCGTGCTGCTCGGATTGCTCGCTGCTGCAACTGTCGGTTGCGGCGACAGCTCCGTGAGCGGCGGCGCCGCGCGAACTGCGGACTCGTCCAAGTTGCGCGTCGAGCGCGTGGACCTGAGTCAACTCGACAGCGCGCTCGCGAGCTATCGCGGGCGCGCCGTCGTCGTCAATTTCTGGGCCATGTGGTGCGAGCCGTGCGTCGAGGAACTCCCCGACCTGTTCGCCGCTGAGCGCGAAGCGCGCCGCGACGACCTCGCTCTCTTGCTGGTCAGCTACGACCTGCAGATTCCCAAGGCAAACGCGGCGACCATCCTGCCGCGCGTCGAGTCCTTCGCGCAGCGCAACGGGTTCGAGTACCCGGTGCTGGTCTACGAAGGCGAGCTCGACCCGCTCAACGAACGCTTCAACTTGCCCGGGCACATCCCCGTGACGCTGGCCTTCGACCGGCAGGGCAAGATCGTGGACCGCAGTGACGGTCCCGCGGACAAGGCGCGTTTCGCCGCCCTGTTCCGCGCTGCACTCGGCAGCTGAAGCATCGCCGTCGGAAGGCAACTTCGTAAGCATGGGACTGGCCGCAACCATTGCGCGCCGCAGCCTCCTCCAGAGGCCCGGCCGCACGCTGTTTTCGATCCTGGGTATCGCCGTCGGCATCGCCACGGTGGTGGGGATCTTCACGCTCGACCACAACACGCTGCGCGTACGCTCGCATTCGGACGATCCGGACTGGCGCGCCGAGATCGAGGTCAGCCCCAGCAAGGGCGTGAAGAACCCACGCGCGGAACTGAGCGCCGTGGCCGGCGTCGTCGGCGTCAGCGCGGCCTTCCAGTCTCAGGCCTCCCTGTGGGCGGGCGAGACGGTGGGCGGCAAGGCGACGCGTGTCGTGTTGCTCGCCATGGACGCCGAGAATTCGCGCGAGCTGGGCGGCTACTACATCGCGCGCGGCCGCGACCTCGCGCCGGGCGCCGCCGCGAACGAGGTGCTCGTAGGGGAGAAGCTGGCGGACGAACTCGGCCTCGAGCCGGGACAGAAGCTGCTGCTCGCGCCGCCGCGGCGTGCGCCGGCGCGCGACTGCGTCGACGGCGAGTGGCAGGTGCGCGAGCGCGAGGTCAGCGCGCGTGCGACGCCGACGGCCTTCGAGGTCGTCGGCGTGCTCGGCCGCGAAGGCGTCGGGCGCAAGGGCGGCGGCGAGGTGGCGCTGATCGACTTCCGCGCCGCGTCGCAGATCTTCGCCAGCGAACACTTCGACCCGCGCTACTGGATCAAGCGCGACCCGACGATCAACCTCGAGACGCTGCAGGCGAACCTCGGCGAAGCGTGGAGCTACGACCTGCAGAAGAGCGTGATCATCGGCCAAGCCGCCGACGAACGCGCCTTCCGCAACGGCGTGCGCTTCGCCGGATTGATGGCCCTCGTGCTGGGCCTGTTCGTGATCTTCCACGCACTGTCGATGTCGCTCGTCGAGCGTGTGCGCGAGGTCGGCATCCTCCACGCCTTGGGCACGAGCCGCGCGCAGGTCGCGCGCGTGTTCTTCACCGAAGCGCTGTTCGTCGCCGGCGCCGGCGGTTTGCTCGGACTCTTGGGCGGCGTGGCGCTCGCCTGGCGCCTGCTCGCCTGGAACATCACCACCGTCGGCATCGGCGGCGTGAACCGCGCCGTGCTCAACCTGGTGTTCGAAGTGCCCTGGCCGGTCGTCGGACCGCTCGTCGGCGCCGGCGTCGCCATCGCGCTCGTCGGCTCGATCTACCCGCTCGCCAAGGCGCACGGTGCGAACGCGGTCGCGGCTTTGCGCGGCGACGACGCTGTTGGTGCAGCGCGCAAACCGGGCCGCGGCTTCCAACTGCTCGCGGCCGCTCTGCTGGCGCTCGTCATTCCCGGCGTCTACTTCGGCGTCGTGCCGGTGATCGGCGAACAGCAAGGAGAGCTTGTCGGCGTGCTGCTGCTCGGGATGGCCGTGCTAGCGTTACTCGTGGCCGCGCCGCTCGTCGCGCCGAGTGTGCTCGCGTGGGTGTGCGATCTGGTGACGAGGCCCTTTGAACGCGCCTGGCCGCTGGCGGGGCAGCTTGCGGCCCGCGCGATCCGCCAAGGCCCGGCGCGTGTCGCCGGCGGCGTCGCCGGTCTCGCGCTGGTGACCGCGGGATTTGTCGGGCTGCACGGCATGACCGGCGCGCTCGAGGCCGAGATCGACATTTGGAGTGAGGAGGCCTACCGCGACAAGGTCTTCGTGCGCCAGATCGAGCCGCTCCCGTTCGAGGAGCTCAAGGCCAAGTTCGCCGACTATCCGCAGGTGCTGGGCATCGAGCCCAACGAAGCGCGCACCTACTCGCCCTTCCTGCTGGTGGGGGTGAAGGAGCAGGAACTCGCGTCGTACGGGCCGTGCAAGGAAGATCCGTCACTGCTCGTCAAGCTGCGCGACCACAAGGGCGTGATCCTCTCGCGCCGCGTGGCCAAGCACCGCAACTACGCCGTCGGCGACGCAGTCCACGTGGACTTGCCCGGCGGCAAGGTCGAGAGCTTTCCCGTGGTCGCCATCAGCGACGCCTACGGCTACTTCCACAAGCCCGACGAGCGCCTGTATGGCGTCGTCAGCGACCGCTGGATGCGCGAGCTGCACTGCATCGATACGGAAACGGTCAGCACCTTCTCGGTGCGCTTCCCCGACGGCTTCGACCCGGGCGAGGCGGAGACCATCGTCCGTACGGCGCTCGCCGTTGCGCCGCAGTCGGGGCAGGGCGTAGTCGAGACCGGCGACTACATCTACAGCTGGATGTCGACGGACATCACGCGCGACTTCGTGCTGTTCGACATCATCATCCTCCTGACGGTGATGCTGGCGGGGCTGGGCGTGCTCAACGGCCAGCTGCTCTCGGCGCTCGAGCGAGCCAAGGAACTGGGCGTGCTCAAGGCGCTCGGCGCCTCGCGCGGGCAGATCGCCGGCCACGTCGTGCTCGAGAGCCTGGTCGTCGGCGCGATCGGCGGCGGTTTGGGTGCGGCACTCGGCGCACTCCTCACGCCGGTGATTGTTCGGGCCCTACGCGTGATCTCCGGCCTTCCACTGCCGGACAGTGGGCCCGGCTGGTGGGCCCTGGCGGGCTGGGCAGGGGCCGTGTCGGTCGCGGTGCTGGCGGGCCTGTACCCGATCTGGCGCATGAACCGCGGCAACGCGGTCGCCGCGGTCCGCACCGGCTGAGCTTCGCGGCTACCGCGGCCGCACGTTCGCGATATCCCTCCGCGGGGAACCTCTTTACGCCTCTGCCGCACGCCGCTATAGTCCCCGCCCTCCAAGCGCGGGGACGTAGCTCAATCGGTTAGAGTACCGGCCTGTCACGCCGGTGGTTGCGGGTTCGAGTCCCGTCGTCCTCGCCACCTCTGCACGCTGCAGAGGCGGCTCTCCCCGCGCTGGCGCCTGCGATGCGCAGGCCCTCGACTTGCGCCCGCGGCGCGTGAGTCTCGCTTGCGTCGCCTGAGCTGACGCCCGAGTCGCTGCGACGTTCGCTGCTCGAATCCGCTCGTGATCGATTCCGCTCGTGATCGAATCAGGGCGATCGAATCAGGGCGATCGCGTTGATCCCGAAGTTCGAGCCCGAACCGACTCGCTCCCAATCCGCGCTCGGCATCGCGCGCTGCGCTTCTCGCCTCAAGCGGGCTTGGTCTCGCGCCGCGGCCCGTCTGGACCAAGCGGGCCGTGCGCGGAGCTCGTCCGGCGGCGCAGATCGAGCTTCGTGCACCGCCGTTTTCGAGCGCCGCTGTCCATGCGCGTCGACCCGCGGGCCCGGTTCGACCGCTTTCACGCCGGCCGAACCCTGGTCGTGCTCGGCCGCGTGGCCTCCGTCGGAGCCGCAGCGTGCGCCGGGGGCCGGACGTCGGTCCGCGGCGGCGCGCACGTGCGGGATGTCGCGGTTCCGCCTTGGTGGCGCGAGGTTCTAGTGGGTTGATTCGAAAGTCCGCTGCAGATGTCAGGTGGTTCGGCGCTCCCTGCAAGGCGCGAGGATTCCAGGCGACCTGAATAGGTCGCCGAACCGGAGCAACGCCGCGGGGGGCGGCGAGGCGCCTGAGATATGCGGCGAAATTTCGAATCAACCCACTAGGCCGAAACTGGTCGCGCTCGCGCTCCTTGGCCGCAGCGCTTTTCGCTCGAAATGGAGGCGCTGCGGCGCACGCGGCGTGAAGGTCGCGCGCCAGATTGCGGGCGCCGCTGCGTTGACACCACCGCCACGCTCGCCACACTTCGACGCTCGTTCTCCGCGCCGCGCGCGCCACCACCCGAGCCTTCCCCATGCACCGCGACCTGCATCCGCCCGAGCTCATCGACAGCGACGCGGCGCTCGGCCGCGCGCTCGAGACGATCGCCGCGCACGGCGAGATCGCGGTCGACACCGAGGCGGACTCGTTCTTCAGCTACCGCGAGAAGGTTTGCCTCGTGCAGATCACCGCCGGCGAACACGACTGGGTCGTGGACCCGCTCGCGGGCGTGGATCTGACGCCGCTTGGTCACATGTTCGCCGACCCGGGCAAGGTCAAGGTGTTTCACGACGGCGAGTACGACATCCTGATTCTCAAGCGCGATTGGCGCTTCGAGTTCAAGAACCTGTTCGACACGCGCATCGCGGAAGCGGCGCTGGGCGTCGAGAGCCCCGGTCTGGCGGCCGTGCTGCGCGCGCGCTTCGGCGTCGAACTCGACAAATCGATGCAGCGCTCGGATTGGAGCGCGCGTCCGCTCAGCGACAAACAGATCCAGTATGCGCGTTTCGACACGCACTACCTGACCGCGCTGATGCACGAGCAGCGGCGCGAGCTCGCGGCGCGCGACCGAGCGATGATCGTCGAAGGCGAGTGCCTGCGGCTGGAGCGCTTGCAGGCGAGCGAACCGGTCTTCTCCGCCGACGATTTCGTGAAGATCAAAGGCGCGCGGAATCTCGATTTCGCCGCGCAGCGCCGGCTGCGCGAGCTGTACGCCCTGCGCCACGAACTCGCCAGCGCGGCCGACCTGCCGGCCTTCAAGGTGCTCGGCAACGACGTGCTGTACGCCATCGCCGAGCGCGACCCGCACACGCTCTCGGAGCTCGAGCGCGTGCCGGGCTTCTCGCCCAAGCAGTCGCGCCGCCTCGGCGAGCCGGTGCTGCGCGCGTTGGAGCACGCCTACGAGCTCGGGCCGCTCGACCGCACGCCCACCCCGCCCGCGCGCGACGGCACCGACACGCTCGACGAGCCCGAAGTCGAGCTGCACGAGCGCCTCAAGGAGTGGCGCCGGCAACGTGGCGTCGAACTGGGCGTCGACTCCGCGCTCGTGCTCAACCGCCACGTGCTGTTGCGGCTCGCCAAGCGCCGCCCGACGACGCTCGCCGAACTCGAGGAGATCGAGGGCCTCATGCCCTGGCAGCGCGAGCGCTATGGCGCGCACCTGATCGAGACGATCGCGCGCGCCTGGAGCGAGATTCCCAAGGAAAGCGGCCTGCGTCGCCGCCGCCGCGGACCGCGGCGCTAGTCGGCCTGCGGGGCGAAAGAGCTCGACAGACCCGGACGTCGGTCGAGGCCGTACGAACCGCGCTGCGCGGGCGGTGCGAGGTCGATTCGCGAGCGCGCGCTCACGGGGCCGTGCTTGCCGCTCCGAACTCGCGTGCTCCGCGGCCGCTTCCCCGCGCGCGCCATAGCTCCGGACACCCAGCGCGCAGATCGCCGCCGCCGTCCAGCTGCGGCCGAGGCGTCGCTCCCCAATCGCCGGCGCCGGACCCTCGATCGGCGCAGCCAAAAGCGCGACGGGCCCGGCCTGCGCCGAGCCCGTCGAGTGGTCAAGTGGTGGAGGCTAAGGGAGTCGAACCCTCGACCTTCGCATTGCGAACGCGACGCTCTACCAACTGAGCTAAGCCCCCACGTTCCGCCCCCGTGGAGGGGCGAAGGGGCGGAGAGGATAGCCGCGCCGACGAGCTTTGCAAAGGGTCAGGCTCGACCAGCGGCGAGAGCCTGGGCCAATCGCGGATCAGGCCGCGCCTGCCGCTGCGGGCGCGCGAACGACCAAGGTCCCGACGGCCAGGTCGTGCAGGCTCTGCTGCTTGCGCGTCATCAAGGCTGTGGCGAGGTTGGCGCCCACCAGCGCGTAGACGGCAAAGATTCCGCGGCGCAGCTCGAAATCGGGGCCGCCGTCCCAGGGCGGCGCGGGAAAGCACATCACCAGGTGAGCCAGGTTCCACGGGAGGAGTTTTCCGATCGTCCGCCAAAGCGCCCGACCCACGCCGATGCGCGCGCCGTAGACGTCGCGGACGACCAGCCCGAGCGCGCGCTTGCCTAGCGTCGCGCCACTCGCTGACGACTCGCACAGCGTGAAGTACGCGTACACCGGCGCCGACACGGTGAGCCACATGTAGACGAACCACTGCATTCCGCTGTCGAGGTGCTCGCGGGGGTCGCCCCAGGTGAAGTACAGCGCCCCCTGCACGAACTGCACCGCAACGGCGCACACGAGCACGTCGACCGAGTAGGCGGCCGCGCGCCGCCAAAACGAGACCGGGGAAGTGTGCGGCGCGGCGGGCGTCATCGGGGCAGGATCGAACGCGGCGGAGGATGGGTCAAGCGGGGATGGCTCGACAATTTGCAGTCCCGTGTTCATCTTGGGCCCAGCCTGCGACTGACGCGTCGCAGTACGGAGAGAAACAGGACATGTGGCGATTCATCGGGCTCTTGGCGGCGTTGTGGTTGACCAGTTGCACGACCACCGGCCGGCATGCGGCGCCCTCGAGCGAAGCCGAACTCGTGGGCTTCGACGTTCCGACGCTCTCTTCCGATGCTGCAGGCGCGCCGAGTTCGGGCGCGTACTACCTGGACGGGACGAGCAAGTCAGCCGACGTGCGGGCCCCTGCCGCGCAGCAACAACCGACTGTCGAGCGCCAGGTGATCTACTCCGCCGGACTCGAGATCGTCGTGGTCTCGCTGCGCGATGCGATCGACGCCGTGCTCGCCCAGGCCCGGCAGGCCGGCGGTTACATGCAGGCCCGCGACTCGAACTCGGTCACTGTGCGCGTGCCCGCCGACAAGTTCGAGAGCGTGCTCGCCGCCTGCGAGAAGCTTGGCGAGGTCACGGGCCGCAGCGTGGCTGCCGACGACGTCACCGAGCAAGTGCTCGAGCTCGAGCTGCGTCTGGACAACGCGCGCCGCACGCGCGATCGGCTGGTGGCGCACCTCGAGAAGAGCGAGAAGATCGAGGACACGCTCAAGATCGAGGCCGAACTCGCGCGGGTGACGCTCGAAATCGAACGATTCGAAGGCCAGCTGCGGCTGCTGCGCTCGCGCATCGCGCTGAGCACGATCTCCGTGACGTTCAATTCGCGTGGACCGCAGCGCTCGGGTCGCGAAGGACTCGTGGTGCCGTTCGAGTGGATCGGGCGGCTGGGCGACGGCCTCGTCGCCGGCGCGGTGGAGAGCTTGCCGCTCAAGCCGAACATCCTGACCAGCGGCCCGTCGTTCAAAGCGCCGCCGGAGTTCCTGCGCTACTACTCGAGCGACAGCCTGCTCGAAGCGATGGACGCGAGCGGGGTGCGCATCAAGATCAAGCGCCAGCCCAACTTCGATCAGGGACCGCTCACGTTCTGGAGCAAACTCGCGCGCCAAGCGCTGGTCGAAGGCCGCGCGCTCGCGGTCATGGACGAGCGCACGTTGGATGGCGACCGGGCGTTGATCGTTGGCTCGCGCGACGTGACCGGCGAGCGCTACGGCTACCTGCTCCTGATCGCGCGCACGCCCAAACGCTTGTGGACGTTTGAGGCATGGGGGCCCGCAGCGGCGTTCGACGCGCAGCGCGCGGCGCTCGAGGCGAGCGCTCTCTCGCTCAAGCCCTGATCGTACGGCGCCAGAGCAATTTGTCTCACGGCGCCGGTGCGCCTGGCGCACCGGCGCCGTGAGACAAATTGCTCTGGCGCCGTACGATCACGCGCCGCCGGCGCAAGCTGGACCGCCGAGCCGCGGTTACTCCCGCACGCGGCGCGGTAGCTTGGCACTGTGAGACTCCTGCAAGCAATCGGCCTTGTCTGTGCGGCGCTCGTCGCACCCTCGAACTTCGCTTCGGCCGCTCAACGGCCGCCTCCGCCGAGCCCTACGGCGCCCAAGGAAGAGCCGCCCAAACCGCTCGACGAGGGGCAGACGCGCGCCATCGTCGGCGCCTACGACACGGCGGAGCACTGGGCCCTGCAGGCGATCATGCTGCTCTCGTTGGGGCATGACTTTCACCCCGAGGGCGCGCGGCCGGTGCTGCACGCTTTGACGGGCAAGGAGCCGCGCCTGCGGCCGTACGCCGTCGAGCTCCTGCTCGCGCTCGAGTCCGAGCAACTGGCGCGGGTCGCAACGGTTGAAATCCTCGACGCGCTGGTGGCGCTCGCCGCCCGCGAGAAAAACGAACTGCTCGCGTCGCGCGCGGCCGAAGTGCTCGCAAAGCGCTTTTCGCGCCCGACGGGTGGAGCGCGCGGCGAGTGGGTCGCCTGGTGGCGTCAAGCCCGCGCCACGCACGCGCTGGCGCCGTGGATCGCACCCGAGGCGGACAACGAACCCGGTCGCAGCGTCGCGCGGGCCTTCGTCGAGCGCGCCTTCGATCTGCGCGACGCCGGGCTCGACGTCGGCCTCGTGATCGACTCGACCGGCAGCATGCAGATCCCGATCGACAGCGTGCGCGACGCGATCGACGACCTCGTCGGCGTGCTGGCCGGCATCGCGCCGAAGTTGCGCATCGGCCTGGCGCACTACAAGGACCTCGAAGACCTCGGCGACGGCGCGCAGTTGCTCGTGCCGCTGACGCGCCGGCACGCCGACGTGCGCGAGCGTCTGGGAAAGCTCATCGCGGGCGGCGGCGGCGACGTCCCCGAACGCGTGGAGAAGGGCGTGGAAGTCGCGCTGTCCAAGGAGATGGACTGGAACCGCGAGGCCAATCGGCTGCTGCTCGTGATCGGTGACGCGCCGCCGCACGCGGACGCGCTCGAGCCGCTGCTCAAACTCGTCAAGGACGCGCACGACCGCCCGTTTGCGCGCGGCGCCAAGCCTGTGAGCGGCAAGCGTGAACCGCTGCGGCCGTTCATCACCTCGACGCTCGCGACCAGCCGCGCCGCGCAGCCCACGTTCGAACAGATCGCCAAGGCCGGCGGGGGAACGTGCGTGCTCATGGAAGTGCAGGCCGGGCGTGCCGGCGCCGCAGCGCGTCCGGGCGACAGCGGCGCGGCCGCGCGCACGATCGTCGAGCACGTGCTGCTGCTGAGCTTCGGCGCTCAGCACCGACCGCAGCTGCAACGCTTCGTGCGCACCTTCTTCGAGTACCGCGACGCCGGGCTGTTCGAGTGAGGCGCACTCGGCGCGCGATCGAGCGACAGCGTGTGAGCTGCGGCCAACTGACGCACGGACGGCGCGACTGCTTCCTGCTACGGAGCAGCGCGCCGAGTGCTTCGACGCGGGGCCGCGCCACGCCAAACCGGACCGGATGATTGACGCGCCCGACTCTCGGTCGCAGTGCGGGTTGGCGGAAACGTGAAACGCTGTGCGCTCGCAGTGCAGGGACATGCGTTCACCCAGCGGCCGCGGCCGCCGCGCAGTGCTCCTCAGTTTCCCGCCACGTCGATGACGATGACGGCGCTCGCGCCATCGGCGAGCTCCGCTTCGAGTGCGCCATGCCGCAGCGCGCGTCCCTTGTCGAAGCGCTCATGGACTGAGAACTGCCAGCGCCCCGCGGACAGCCCATCCAACTCGAACTGACCGTCGACCACGAAGGCCGCGCGGGTCTCGTCGGCGCCGTCGCCGAGCTTCCAAGCGCTCAGCGAGCCTGCGAACGTCGTTGCGCCCGCGTTGATGCGCCCGCTGACGCGCGCTGTCCCGGTCGGGCGCAACTCGACTTCAACTACGGCGTCTGCGCCAATCTCGACCTGTCGCGAGAGGTCGTAGATGCCGATCGATCCCGAGCGCAGCATGCGTGCGACTTGGTACTCGCCAGGCCCCAGCAGCGCGAGTTCGAAGCGTCCTTGCGCGTCGGTCTTGACGCTCCAGTCCAGGCGCTCGCCTGAGAGCGAGTCCGTGCGATCTACCTCGATTTCCGCCTCGCCGATCGGCGCGCCGCCCCACTCGAGCAGCACGCCGCGCAGCACCGCTCCGCGCCCGAGGTCGATCTGCAATGGCGGCGAGGCCGACGTCGGCTCGAACGGACCTGCGCACTTGCGCGCAAAGCCCTGCGCTTCGACCACGATCCACACGGGCTCGCCCGAGAGTTCTGCGAACTCGAACGCTCCATGCGAGTCGCTGAGGGTGCGCGGCGCGCTCTCGTCGACCTGGCGGTACTTCGGGCCGCGCACTGGCACGATGCGCAGCCGCGCGTCGGCGACCGGTGCGCCGGATTCGAGCGCGAGCACGCGGCCGCGCAGCTTCGAGGGCGGCTGCAGCGGCGTTTCGATCGGGCTCGACTGCGGGTCGAGCGTGAGCACGGCGCGCGCCACGCGAGCGGGCGCGTAGCCCGCGGCGGTGATCTCGATTCCCGTGACCGCTCCCGCCGGCTGCTCGCTGCGATCGAAACTCCAGCGGCCTTCGCGCGAACGGAATTCGCGACCGGTGTCGAACCAGTTGGAGTTGACGCCGCTCATGTACTTGTCCCCGGGCTGAACTTCGGGATCGACGAAGCGCACGCGAAAACGCTCGATCGGCGCGCCGCTCGCGGCGTCGATCACGCGGCCGCACAGGCCAGCCTCGGGCGGGAGTACGACCTTGACTTCGTTCGCGCCGCGCGAGAACCGGACCGTGGTGCGTATCCGGCCCCCGCCGTAGCACTCCAGGCTCAGGCCATCCTGATCGGGCACGTTGGCGAGTTCGAAGCGACCGGTCGCGTCGGAGGTCGCGCGGCTTTCGAGGTAGCTCTCGTCGGTTCGCAGGCTGACGCGGATGCGCGCCAGCGGCTGGCCGTTCTCGTCGACGGTCACGCCCCGCAGGCTGCCGCCCTTGCGCAACGTGATCACGACTGGGCCGCGTTGCAGCGCGGGCTCGAACTCGACGTCGTACGTCGCGAAGTCGGCATGCGTGGCGAACAAGCGCGCCTTCCGCGCGCTCGCGCCGCGCAGTGTGAAGTGGCCCGCATCGCCGCTGACGGCGCGGGCCACTTCGGCGTCGAACTGGTTGCGGCCCAGTCCGATCGCCACGCCGGGAAGCGGCGTTCCGCTCTCGTCGGTGACCGTGCCGGTCACCTCGAACTCAGGTTCGAGGCGGACTTCGTACTCCTCGCTCGGCAGTCGTCCGTCTTCGAAGCTGACGCGCGCGTGCACGTAGCCCGGAGCGCGAACCGACAAGCTGATCCAACTCCCGTCGAGCGGCAGCGAGGTCAACTCGAAACGACCGTCGGCGCCGCTGAGAACTGCGAGGTCTTGCGTCGTGGATGACTCGATGCGCGCGTCCGCGACGCCGCGTCCGTTCTCGTCGACGACCCGTCCGCGCAGCGTCCCCGCGCGCTGCAGCACGATCTCGATGTCGTCGAGGCGCTCACGCGCCCCGCGCGTCTGCACGTTGATGTCGCGCGGCGCGTACGACGCCAGGTAGGTCGTCACGCGAGTGGCGTCGATCAGTGAACTGGCGCGCAGCTCGAAACGGCCCTCGGCGTCACTGACGGCCGGCGAGCCCAGGGCGCGCAGACTCGCGCCCTCGAGCGCGCGTGCTTGCGAGTCGACGACGCGGCCGCGCAGCACCAGATCGAGCGGAAGGCAGTTGAGCAGCAGCTCTGGCGCCTGCGCACCCGCGAGCACAAGCGCCTGTTCGACGCCGGAGTAGAGGAGCTCGCTCTGAACTTCGGCCTTCACCAGCACGGCGCCTGACGGCGGCGGCAAGGCCGTGGAGAACGCTCCGCTCGCGTCGGTCCGCGACTTCGCGTCGAGCAGTACTTCGCCTTCACCTTCGTAACCCGACAGCACCTGCACGCGCACTTCGAGGTTCGCGACAACTTGGCGCGCGCGGTCGAGCGCGCGGCCGCGCACGACCCACGTTGCGTTCGGCGCGCTGCTCACGCTCGTTCGCGAGGCCTCGTCGCGCGACGGCGCCTCGTCCACCGCTGCGGTGACTTGCGTCGCCGCGCTCGCGCTTGCTGCACTCGCGCCCTCCTCCGCAGAAGCTGCGCCGAATGACACGGCCTCGCGCCGCTCGACCTCGCGCGCTGTCGGACTCCACGGACTCCACACGAAAAGTGCGGCGACGAGCGCGAGCGCCGCCGCGACGCTGACTTGTGCCTTCATGCTCATCAGTGTTCCTCCGACGATCGCTTTGCCGCTGAGCGCGGCGCCGATCCCCAACTCGAACGGTTCGAAACCCGCCAGTGGCGCAAGCAGCGCCAGGAACTCGCCGCGCCGGCCCGCGTGCCGCGCGTCGATCTGCGCGCGCAACCTCTCGACGCCGCGCTTGATGCGCGTCCGCGCCGTTTCGACCGGCACGCCCGTGCGTTCGGCGATTTCGCGCGGCGCCAGGTCGTCGACCAGGCGCAGCTGCACCGCGGTGCGGTACGGCTCGTCGAGTGTTTCCAGGGCGCTCAGCAATTCGCGCAGCAACTCGACCCGCGCTGCTGTTTCGGACGCCGGCGGCAGTTGCTCGCGGCGC
>Ga0169931_10006679_pt1 | contig 17307 bp, 12 predicted proteins | sample Kivu_15m_20L_FD_129675 | JGI IMG/M metagenome (GOLD analysis project Ga0169931, IMG submission 129675) | Freshwater microbial communities from Lake Kivu, Western Province, Rwanda to study Microbial Dark Matter (Phase II) - Kivu_15m_20L... | ecosystem: Environmental > Aquatic > Freshwater > Lake...
ATTTTTCGCCACTCTTAAATAAGCCGCAGCATAAGGTGTGAAAGACAATCTTATCGGGGGTTTGATTTGACTTATACCTGTAAGCAAACCATACTGCTGCACCTCTCCGTTGATTTCCGGATCTATGGGGCTCCAGTATGAAATTTCGCGATGTCTTCTAATGGATCTTTTAAAATTAATTCCCCATATCTGTGTATCAGATTTAGGAAAACGCAACTGAGAATAGGGAATTTCCATTTCTAAGGTCCAGCCATCTTCTTCACGCTGCACTGCTGATTTCCAGGCGGCATCCCATACAGGATCACCATCTGAAGCATCACCCTGAACGCCCGCTGCTGTTACGGTAAAGGAAAAGGAATTTTGCTGGGTAAACATTCCATCGATAAATACTGTAAAGTAATCAGCATTCACGGTTTGAATGTCATCTCGGATAGAAAGTTGTTTTAAAATACTATCCGGGGCTGTATCGTACAGGTAAGCAGCTATGTAAATCGCTTCTGTATTGTATACAATTCTGACATAGGTCTGCTGGGAAGAAGCTGTGTTGGGTTCCGGACTATTTTCGATAAAATCATGGACAGCCGTAGACTGCAACCAAAATTCTTCATCTATTTTCCCATCAATTTTGGGTTTACTGTCAATGTAAGTTGCCTGAATCTCTCTTTTGGCAGGAGAGTTTTGTCCAGATAAAAGACCGGACATAGAAATCAAAAAAAGGCAGCTCCATATAAATTTAGTCATAGACACAGAATCTGTCGCAAAGATAAATGTATTCCTATCATTTATCAATGAAGCAGAAAAATTCTATCTAAAACCAGTAGGTAAAATATATTTAAAGGTAATCCCACCTTTGGCCACACTCATTCTTGGGCTCCCCAAGACGGGCATCCAGTCAAGGGATATATCCAGTGGGATGTGCGTAAAAGTATATGAAAAGCCAACTGCTGCAGCGACACCAGCTCCAAATACTGGCGTTTTACCTTGTGGTGTATAAATTCCAAGGAAGGGTCCAAGACCGGTATAAAATTGAAATCCTGTATCAAAGCCAATATCCAGATGGTAGTAGCACATACCCTGCAGTACATATCCATTGGTAGGAATCACACCGGGTCTTAAAGCCAATGTTCTTTCATCCAGCTGAACACCCGTCAGCACTTCCCAGGAAAGTTGAGGATTGGGATGATATAAAAAAAATTGTTTGAATCCCAACATAATTTCAGTGCCAAAACGACCCAAAACAGCACGCTCGTAATACTGCGCTTTTAGATGCATTGCACCACTAAAAACAAAGAGAAACAAGAGCTGTACTGTATACTTTTTCATTTGGCGTAGTATCCTTTTTCGTTATAGGGACGAACATTATGTGTCATACTACATTGGGTACTGCAATTCCCCTGCAGGTCAAAACCACAGGATGAACACTGAACAAAATGTTCATTACAATGTGGATTGGCACAATTTACCATCCGATTGGTGGTATGTCCACAGTTTAAACATTTTGTAATAATTGTAGGATTGATCTGATTTACTTCTACCCTTACCCTGTTGTCAAAAACATAGCAAGATCCCTCAAAATCAACCCCACCCACTTCTTTTCCATAATTGATAATACCACCATGTAACTGATATACATCTTCAAATCCTTGGGAAAGCAGAAAAGCCGAAGCTTTCTCACATTTAATACCCCCTGTGCAGTATGTTAGAATCTTTTTTCCTTTTAGGGATGATAGCTCATCTATTTTATCAGGAAATTCTCTGAAATTATCAATATCCAAAGTAAGCGCATTCTTAAATTTTCCCAATTCATGCTCATAATTGGATCTAACGTCAAGAACAACCACATCGGGTTGATCTTTCATTTCTTTAAATTCAGAAGGGCTCAAATGCACCCCTGTTTTTTCCAAAGGGTTCACATTTTGACCTAAACCAGAATTCACAATTTCAGGTTTGTAGCGACAATGAATTTTACTAAATGACAATTCATCCACCTCATCCGTTTTCCAATGTATATCTTGAAGTCTGGGGTCAGATTCTACAAAGGATTTATATGCTTCACATTGTTCTTGGGTTCCAGAAACAGTTCCGTTTAAGCCTTCCTCTGCAATCAATATTCTACCAACAATTCCAATTTGCTGGCAAAATTTTAAATGCCTTTGCGCATACAATTCCGCATCTTCTAGAAATGTGTATTTGTAATACAAAAGGGTTTGATAACTCATACGATTGATTTTTTCCAATTTAAATGCAAAATTACTAATTTTAGCTGAATTGAAATAGTGCAATCTTTTTATTGCCTATGATTTATGTCAACATAGCTCCATTTCGTTAATCTTACAGCTTGAGCAAACAGAATCAAAAACACATTATCCGCAAATTTAATTTGAATCTGAATTTGGAAGGAGATATTTCTTCCGAAGAGGTACAAGCCTTACACCGACTTTTGGTTCAATCTATAAAAGAAAATATTGGGGTGCAACTGGAGCGATTGCTGAATCAGGTCATTGACCCTGAAATTTCCTATGTCATCAACAGATTAGACCTCAAAATACCAAATCTGGAAGTAACACAACTCAGAGATTTACAGGCTTGGAGAAAGATTTTGGAAAAACTCATTTCAAAAGCTATTCGAGAACAAGTTTTAATTCAAATTCAACCCCAGATAAAAAAAAGTACTGCCAGAAAAATTACAAAAAAGGGTCCCTGGGATGTATTTACATACTTCATCAAGGAAGGGTATTATCCGGCATGGGCATCTTCCAAAGAAAAAAATGCCTCTCAGTTGCTTGCACAGCTTGTAGAAAACCCAAATACCAACTGGAAACAATTGAAGGAATTATTGATTCATACCAAAGGCATAGATGCAATCAAAAGAATCGTTTTTCAATTAGATGACAAACAAGTTCGGCAGGTTGTTTTTTATATGTTTGGGAAAGAGGCACAGTCAAGTTTTCGTATCAGAGAACAATTGGTCAAAAAATTTTATCAAAAACACAAAGGCCAGCTCGGACAAAAACGTATTTATCAATCTGCCTCTGTTGCTTTTATTCAATATTGGGTTAGTTTGTTTCAAAAGAAAAAGAAGTTTCACGAGAAAGATTTCAGTAGTTTTATCTGGCAAGAATTACATCAGCAACTGACTAAAAAATCCGAGTTTGAAAACAGGGTTGAAACACAGAGTGAACAGGTCTCAAGTAGTATTGAATTTTTGGAATACTTTTTAGAAAATGGTTCCGTACCTATTTGGGCTTCGAGATTCAGTGCCCAGGAAATCAAAGATTTATTTCTAAAAATCAGCCAATCCCATCTTTATGGTTTTTGGAAAATTTTAGAACGTAATAAAGAAAACACCACTTTCTTTACAAGATTGTATTTCCAAATTGGAACGGAGCTGCTTTTTTTACTTTTTGAAAATTTACCCAGCACCCAAAAAAAATGGATAGAATTTACTGTGCGCACTTTGGATCAGGTTTCAAATGATGTCTCGATCAGCAACAAACCCATTTTAAAAATCATTCAGGCGCAAATGGAGCAAGCTCAATTTTCTCCGAGCTTTGTGATTCAAAAATTGTTGGAAGACAATGGTGATGAAAAACAATCCTTACATAAAATTATCCTGTGGTATGAATTGATCCAAAAGGAAAAAAATTCTCCCGAAAAAAACCAGGTTCTTCGCCTTCTACATGAGCTCTATGGTCGCATTATTGATCTTTATGAGAAAGAAAGAATTTCCGATGCCCTGGGATCGGCTGTAGAAAAACCTTTGGATTCGATAGACAATGAGACCAAAATGAGCATCCAGGAGTTGCTGCAATTAAAAAAAGCAGAACAGGAGGACCAAAAATTGGATGAAAAATTGACTGAAATTCTCCGCAAATCTGTAGGAACAACAATAGATAATGACACCAAAATGAGCATCCAGGAGTTGCTGCAATTAAAAAAAGCAGAACAGGAGGACCAAAAATTGGATGAAAAATGGACTGAAATTCTCCGCAAATCTGTAGGAACAACAATAGAGATTCCTTGGGCTGAATTACAAGTCTTACTTAAAAAAAGGATAAAACAAAAAAGAGCTTTGGAGACGCCCAGTTTTCAGGCTTTGATGGAAGCTTTGGAAGAAAAATACAAAGACCTGAGTATTCAATTTGAAGAATTTAAGAAAAAGCAAAAAACAGAGAAGTCTTCCTCTGAAAAAAAGAAAATCAGCCTGCAATTCAATCAAATTGATAAAATCAGAAAAACTATACTGACTGGCAAACCTACTGATTCATTTGAAAAAGAGGAGCTGATAAAAAATGAGAAATCGATACAGGATTTGCTCATATTTTACCTTCAATATGGATCATTACCTTGGTGGGCAAATGATTTCAAGGAAAAAGAATTAACCCAGATTATAGAAAAACTGCTCAGGGTTCAACCCGATAAGTTTAAAAATTTAGTCTTCAAACTTAGACATATCTCAGAAATTTGGAAGAGGTTATCGATTCAACTCCCTGAAACTTTGCTTACAGAACTTTGCATTCGATTATTCCCGGATTTTGGCGGTATGATTCCCAATTTATTGCTGCTCTTTAGGGAATTGCAAAAGTCACAAATTCTAAAAAACCTGAGCCAAGGTCAATTTGACTCGAGCATCTGGCCCATTTTACTGGAATCCGCTTTTCATAACAACAAAGCACCAGGATTTGTAAAACAGTCAATTCTCTTATTTTCAAAATCTTTTCAAGAATTACCCAGCGATATTTTGCGCTATTTATTCAATCTGGCTAGCCACCATGAAGCTTTTCAAATCAATTTATTTACTGATTTGATTGATTCGATAAGAAAAGATGAAGATATCCCTAGAATGGATGAGGAGATCAAACAAATTAAAATCTTACAAAGTCTAAATGAAAAAGATATCATTTATAGTGAATCAGATCTATTAAAATGGTTTGACCAATTCATCCAAACAGGAAAAATTCCCCATACTCTTGTACAAAATGAAATAGATTTTCAAAAAAGTATCAATTTGTGGACAAGAGATCTCATGGAAAAACAAGCAGAATGGGTCGAACAGTTGATTTTACAAAGTCAGAAACCTGAATCGGTGATCAATGCCCTCGTGCAATACCTGGATGATTTTAATTTCAATCAAATTTTAATCCTGACCTTCAAAAACAAGGCTGTTCTGGCATCAAAATATGAAAAAGATATGCAGCAAATTCTCCCCAACAAATGGTGGAAGAATGTCCGAATTGTTTTATGGAAATCCCTGGAGCGCCACAAAGAAAATTGGAAACCCATATTTTTGATCGAAGATTGGTTGCAAATGTATCAACAAGGAACCAATAGAAAAGAAGAAGCTATTTTACAAGAATGGAAAGCATTCATATATGAAAATCAAAGTAGAATAAAAACCAATCTACTCCATCAACTCATTGGTCTAGAACTGGAAAGCTTGAAGCAGAAAGTGCAAAGGGAATCTGATCCGCTCACGCAAAAAAACATGGAGACGAATATCAGATACCTTGAGTCGGAATGGCAGATATTGGGCCAAAACCAAATGTTCAAAATACTTTGGGAGCAACAACAGGTACAATCTGAAAGCAATTTTTCAGGTCTGGATTGGTTTGAATCCATGTCGAATCTAGAGAAAAAACAAAAAGAGTTAAAAAATGAAATAGCAGCCTTGCAAGAGGCAGATTTTCTTAAAAAAATAGCCCTGGAACGAAATCTGATACAGCTAGAGGCAGAAATCGAAATCGCTGAGGCCTCCAAACCTATGGATTTGCAGGTTTGGGAATACAAACAGAAGGAATGGGAAAAAGAATGGCAAGAATTAGAAAGGGATGAACTCCCCGGGTTCAAAAGAAAAAAAATATCGCTACCCAGTTCCGATGATCCATTTGACCTATGGTTTAGTAAGGAGAAAAGATCAGAATTGAAGCAAATGATTCAGCTGGAGACCAAATCAGAAAAATGGGAGGAAGTAGAGCAGTATCTTACAGCTACAGATCAGGGATTTCTCTTTACCGCTCCGACTTCAAGCACAACAGAGCAGCTGATTGATGATTTTATGCAGGCTTCTGATCAGAGGATTAGGAAAAAGTTAGAAAAATCATTACTGTTAAGATTCTACCTGGATTTGCAAAAGGAGCTTGAAAACAGACAAAAGATCTATGACGAAATAAGCAAGTCAAATCAGATTCATCAATTCAATGAATTATCAAAGTCTGTAATAATTGATGAACTAAGGGTACAAGACCAAATGAGAAAATGGCTTGTATTGGAAAATTCTGATTTTCTTGGTTCAGAAATAAAGGAGTTTAAAAGAAAAATAAATGATTATTACAATTTACTTCGTATTGAAATAGACACGCAAAAAGAAAGGTGGCTTGAAGCGGAACAAATCAAAAAACAAGAAAAACTCAGGGCAATTCAGGAAAAAATTGAAGCTATTAAATCGTTGATAGAGAAGAAGAGAGCAGCTGTTCACCAAAAACTTCACAAAAAAAGAAAACCCAAAGAAGAAAAACCTATTGAAAAACCGATAGAAGACAGCCTGATGGTTCCAAATGCAGGATTAGTGATTCTGCATCCCTTTATTGGTCGTTTATTTCAAAGTTTGGGTTATGTAGAAAAAAACAAGTTCGTCTCGGAAGAGAAACAGATAAGAGCGGCTTTATTACTTCAATACCTGGTAAATGGAAAAAAGGAGCACCCGGAGAATGAATTGGTTTTGAACAAAATCATGTGTGGAATTCCTCTGAATACACCGCTGCCACTTTTTGTGGATTTTACAGAAGCCGAATTACAAACTGCAGATTCCTTACTTTCAGGATCAATTCAAAATTGGGAAAGAATGAAAACGATGACGGTAGATGCCTTGAGGGGAACTTTTCTGATACGAGAGGGGCAGATTAAAGAAGACACCGATCGCTGGAAGTTAAAAGTAGAGCGCGGATCATTTGACATCTTGTTAAAAACCCTGCCCTGGGCATTTACCTTTGTAAGGTATGGATGGATGCCTAAATTTATTATGGTAGACTGGCCCTTGCCTGGGTCTTAGGTAAGAATTTTAGTCTTTTTTTGCAGCTCGCTTTAACTGATCTATTTGTTCTTGTAATTTTTCTGCTTCATCCAGCTTAGAGGCGTAGGCTCTCAGGTTTCCTGATCTTTGAATATCTCTTGCCTCTTCTAACATGCGCAAATATTTCTTTTCTAAATCCTGAATCGGATTTTTCTTAAACCAATGGAACATATATTTATTTTTTTCTGACAAACAATCTTTCAACTATATTTGTAACAAGTTAAAATACAAACTGTTTTAAAATGTCAATTTCCAGAGTCAATCAAGTCATAATCTTGCGAAAAACCAGGTCTTTTCATCGAATTTTGGGAATCTTCCTGTTTGCCATTTTAGTATGGGTTGCAGTCACGGGTTTATTGCTAGGCTGGAAAAAAAACAGTGGAGGTCTTTTACTACCATATACCCAAAGAACTCAGATTCACCCAAATGACTTGTGGCTTAGTCCCAAACAAATTAATCTTATTGCAGCATCTTTTTTTAAAAAAGAATACCCAACAGAAACTCAAAAAATTGACAGATTAGAAATCAGATATAGCGAAGGAATATACAAGGTAGTTGCAATGCCATCTTTTAGAGAGATACAAATACATGGAACTTCAGGTAAAATTTTGAGCAATCAGCTGAGGTACTCTGATTGGATAGAAAAATTACATGATGGTTCATTTATTGATTTTGCTTTGAAAAACGAAACGGAATGGTTCAAACTTTTCTTTACAACCTTGGTAGCATCGTCACTCATTCTTTTTTCTATATCAGGATTCTGGCTCTGGGTTGGGCCAAAACTCTTGAGAAACAACAGATAACCTTATGAAATATATTCTTTTTATTTTGTCACTCTTCTTTTGTACAGGTGCTGTAGGTCAAGATCGATTTATTTCCTCTGTCCAAAAAAAACAATACAAATGGGTAGAAAAAAACATGATTCCATTGTTGGATAATGACAGCAGCAGCATTACACTTCCCTATGCTGCATCACTTTATTTTATGGATGTTGAGAATCCACAATACAGTGTCAGCGAGGCATATAAATTTCTACAGCGCGCAGAAAAAAGATTCCAGCAATGTACAGATAAAAAAATATTGCAACATTGCGCTGCTCTTTCCATCAATAACTTACAATTCAATCTACTGCATGATTCCATTTGTTTGGTTGCTTTTACAGAAGCTATGAAAAGCCAAAACATACAACAAATGGAATTCTATTTGTCATACTTCAATACGGCACCCTTTGAATTCAGACAAAAAACCCAGGAAAACCTGCATCTGATTTCTTTCCAGAATCTGCAGGGCAATGAAGACTTGGATGCCTTGAATCAATTTATTACGCTTTATCCCAATGCCAAGCAAAAAAATATGGTTATCCTGAAAAGAGACTCCATTGCATTTAGTAAAGCCTTGGCCGCTAATAGCTTGAAAGCATTTGATCATTTTCTCAATAACTATCCTTTTTCCAATCAGTTTCAGCAAGCACTTGAGTTTAGAAATCAGTTAGCTTTCGTACAGGCTCAACAATCAAATACAGTAGAGGCATTCAATGACTTTATTACCAAATACCCTCAAGCCAAACAGGTAGAACTTGCCAAACAAAAGATCAATACCTTGATTTCCAAAGGCCTGGCACAAATGAACAGCAGTCTGGAAATAAAACTCTTTCTTGAAAAGAATCCAAAATCACCCCTAAAAGATCAGGCGCTACAAAGAATGTATTTACTCGAATATCAGGAAAACATACAAAACAATCATATTGAATCTTACCTGTATTTCATTGAAAATTATCCACAAAACCCGAGGATAGACCAAGCGCTGGATAGTTTGTGGGGTATGGCTTCCAGGCAGGATCAGATACAACTTATGGTTTATGTTTTACAAAAAATGAAGGCTGAAAAGAAAGCCAAGTTTCTACCCTACCTTCATAAAATTTATACTTCAGACGGAGAATATTTTACCATTGAAAAATTTTACAAACAATTCGACGACCTCTCTTTCGATAGTATCAAAAGATCTGATTTTCAATTGGCCTCTGAAGGTAGATTTTTAATGACAGAATTTACCTACAATCCAAATGACTCCCTCACCTATGATTCCTTCATTAAAAAGGCCGGCCCTCGATATGAAAAATCATTCCTAGCCCTGCAAAAAATGATCTCCCCAGATATAAAAACAAAAGATTTTAATGCGGCTTTATCTAAGATTCAGGCCTATGCCCCCTATTTTCGGGATCATCCCAAATGGAACAATTTAGTTGAAATTCTTTCTGATAGCCTTGAAAATTTGAGCCTTATACCCTTAAATGAAGTTATCAATTCATCCAAATATGCTGAACAATTTCCTCTGTTCAGTGCCGATGGCCGACAATTATATTTTAGTCAGGGTAGCTTGGATGAAGAACTTGGTGACCAGGACATTTACATGACAGAATGGAATCAAAATAAATGGACTAAACCTCAGTTACAGAAAAATATTTCTTCAGAAAATAGTACCGAGCGACCTCTTTCTATTTCTGCAGATGGACAAACGTTATTGCTTTATAAAGATGGAGAATTGTTTTTTTCAAATGGGAAAGAAAACCAATGGAACGCCCCGATTGCCCTCACCCAAATCAACAAAACAGGAGATTGGCAAGGGGAAGCCAGCATGACTTATGACAAAAAAGCCATCGTTTTTAGTAGCATCCGGAAAGAAAACATGGATTTACATGCAAGAGATCGACCAGAAAACTACCATGGTGAAGACCTTCCAGCCTCAGATTTGTATGTTGCATGCAAGGACAGCCTGGGTCAGTTTAGTATTATCCAATCTCTGGGCACTCAAATCAATACAAGGTTTACTGAATTAAACCCAATCATGGCGCCGGATATGATGACCCTCTTTTTTGCTTCTTCTGGCCACGGCGGTTTGGGTGGTCTTGATATATTCATGAGCAAAAGATTGTCTGATAGTTGTTGGAACTGTTGGTCTCCCCCCCTGAATCTAGGCAAGGAAATTAACACTGAAAAACACGATCAGGGTTTCACAATCACTCAGAACAGTATCATTCTACCCAAAAAATTGTCTTATATGGGGAAAGAACAAACTGATTTCTTCAAAATATCTTTACCAAAAAAATGGGGACCTTACCAGATCCAATATCAAAATTTTAGAGTTTTAAATCCGAAAAATGAAAATATATCCTGTTCGATACAGACTTACAAGGCGGGTAGGGAGAACAAAGATTCATTTTATTTTAGTTCAAAAGATGGGTTCAAATCCCTCTACCTAGACAGAACCCAATCTTCGCTCCATTTCATTTCACAAGAAGGTTATTTGCCACTATGCCTTCCCTTGCCCACATCAAATCATACACAATCGGATTGGGATAGTTTAGTACTGTTTCCTCTTGATTTTGACCTGTCCAAAAAGAAAGATTTACAATTTACCTATATTAGATCCAAGCAATCAACTTTGGACCATTGGCAATCCATACAAAAAAAGTGTCTGGAAAAATGGGGCAGCATTCAAAAAAAACAAATACTTTGTATCATTCCAGAACAACTTAGCACTGAAAAAAGGGAGGAGATTCAAAAGGAGCTCAATCAGATTTTCCAGCAAAGTATTAACTTTACCTTTGAGTCGAGTTCAAAGCTACAACAACATATTTTTGCTCAAGACCAAACAGAAACAATAGAAATGATATTTTCTGCTTTCAAATAATTAAACCTGAATACAAAAATTATATGCTACTAACCATTATCATTCTCATACTTACCATCATTGTGGTTCCTTTTGTGTCTTTCTATTATGGAAGTTCTATCAATGAATTACAATATATGATTTTACAAACTATGGGAATCTCCCTAAGTTTGGTGACAGCCTATTGCTTTGTAGTGGGGGAAATAACAAAGAACAATTCTCAGGTAGATAAACTTTGGAGTCTTATACCGATTTACTATGTTTGGCATATGACCTATTTAGGTGATTTTGAACCAAGAATGGTTTTAATGAGTGTTTTGGTAAGCATCTGGGGGATACGTTTGACATACAATTTTGCGAGAAGAGGTGCATACACCTGGAAATTTTGGGAAGGGGAAGAAGATTACAGATGGGCTATTTTACGTGCAAAACCAGGATTCAAAAACCCTTGGATCTGGATGCTTTTTAATCTTTTATTCATTTGTGCCTACCAAAATGCATTGATTTTTTTATTTACGGTTCCTATTCTTTCTGGTTTGACTGAAGCTGCACCCGCTTTGACCTGGATAGATTATCTATTGGCAATAGTATTCATCTTATTTGTAGTCATTGAATATATAGCCGATCAACAACAGTATGAATTTCAAACAGAAAAGTACAGAAGAATTGCTGCCAATGAGCCTTTAGGGGAATACAGCCATGGCTTTGTAAAAACCGGACTATGGTCAATTGTCAGACATCCCAACTATGCGATGGAGCAGGCCATTTGGGTAGTTTTCTATTTGTTCAGTGTTGTGGCTACCGGTGAATGGATCAACTGGACAATGCCAGGTTCTTTGTTATTGATTATTTTATTCAAGGGCAGCTCCGACTTTTCAGAACAGATTTCTGCAGAAAAATATCCCGAATACAAAGACTATCAGAAAAAAGTAGCTCGATTCATTCCCTTTTTCCGTTTGTAGCTACCATCTGTATCCAACCTGTATGGAGGCAAATTCTGCCAGCCCCAGGTAAGCCCTAATATGTGCCCCTATCCAAATCTGGTTTTTGGCAAATAGAAAGGTATTTTTAGGATAATAATTCAAACCCACCTGCGTCAGGATAATGCTTTTCATACCAGGGTGAGTATGCAGGTAAACACCGGTCAGAACCTGAAAACCGATGGCTCCAAACAACCATTCATGACCTACAAAAAAAGCAGCTCTCAGATAATCTGAACGTGTGGTTTGAAATCCTTTTGCCTTGGATTCTTGATAGAGACTTTCCTTGTAGGAAATGTCAAATCCAGCTTTTAACTGAGCCTCAACTTTATAATTCCATTGAAATCCCACACTACTGTATAAAACAGGAAATAATGGTCCCCTGGGCTGTATTCCCTGTATTCCCAAACCCTGCTGAATGAAAAAACTAAATCGCCTGATGGCTATTTTACTTGAAAGAATTGAATCCTGACTGGTTTTCCCCCAATTATACTTGAGCCCCATTGACAAATAAGGCAAATTATATCCCAGATTGGGTGGTGAAACAGATCCATTGGAGTGATGAATTACTCCCAATTCCAAAATGGGAGACCATTTCCTTAATTTCCATTCCAATTGAAAAGCCGCCAAGCCAAAAGCATTGAATATTGATCCGATAGCAATATTCGAAGGATTTTCAAAGGGATCAAAATATTTACTTAGTATTGAAAAACCTAGTCCAAGCTTGATTCTACCTTGCAAGTTGCCTTTTTTGAAAATTTCTGGCGTAAAATATGGTAAAAACCCAAAACCAAATCCCAGATTTTCTTTTCCTCCAAAGTCTTGAAACTGCAGAGAAATACCCCAGGAAGCTTTAGGATAAACCGCCTTCCATCTTTGTGTCCCTTTCATATTGAGATTCAATTGAATCTGATAAGGCAAATCTGTGAGCAAAGGAAAACGGGGATGATTTTTAATCATATAGGCCGGGCCTGCAAGCAGCTCCACCCCGTATTGTGAATACACAGAACCTGAAGAGAAAAATAAAAAAAAACTGGCCAATAGAATTTTAATTTGCATCAGGCTGTCGTTTTGGCTACTACCTTTTAAAAAAGTTCAATTGTAAAATCATGCTTGTTCTGTTGCATAAATCTTGCCCAAAAATCATAACTACAATCTCTTTTGTAAATCTTTTAAATTGAAATTACTACCTCCACAAACGATAAAAACTATATGCTGCGCATCTTCCCATAAGTGCTGGTGAAAGTAATAGGCTGACAAACAGGCACCACAGGCAGCTTCTGTTGGCACAGCCATTTCTTCATAAAAAAGTCGACTCGATTCCAAGGCCTCTGTATCCGTACAGGTGGCTGCTTTCATGTTTACCATTTGAGACCAGCGCCAGGCACTGTCGGATAAAGTGGAAGCCCCCAAACTACTGGCTATTGTGTTGATTTCCTGCAATGTAATTTTTTTTCCCTCCCTCCAAGAATGAAACATGGTAGCAGCGCCCTCTGTCTCCATACATAATATCCTGGTTTTTGTCCAGCCTAGTTCATTCAATCCTCTTGCGATTCCAGAAAACAAGCCGCCACCACCTACAGACAAAGCTATGAGATCGGGTTCAGACATCTGCTCTTTCAATTCATGCACGATGCTGGCATGACCCAACTCTAATTTTTCTCCTTCAAAAGGGTGCATATAGATTGAATCGTTATTTTGGCTCCAATCTCTTGCAAATTGATCTGCTTCGGTCCATTTATTACCAAATACGATGAGTTTTGCTCCGGTCTGCATAATTAAATTCCTCATTCCAAAACCCGTAGTTTCAGGTACAACGATCGTCGCTTTTTTTTCCAATCTCTGAGCAATGGTGGCAAGTGCAAGTCCGGCATTTCCACCAGAGGCCATCACAAAATTGGATTTCTCTGGATACAATGCCATTTCTTTTGATATGCCCCTGATTTTAAAAGAACCCGAAAGCTGTTCTGATTCCATTTTAAAATACAGGATTCTCTGATCAACTTTTTTCTGAATGAGGCTGGTTTTATTGTACATCTTATTCTTTTTTTCCTTGCTTCCAACCGGATTTATCAGCGAGCTTATCGTTGGATAGATACCTTTTACCCGGGTCTGTATTCTTATACTGGGCATCCAGTAAATTATACTTTCGAATTTCAAGCTGTTCTGCAAAATATTGAACCACTTTAAATTCACTCAGGAAGATAGACGCAATAACGCGAATCGCCGTATAAAATGGAATGGCGACAACCATACCCAAAATCCCGCCCAACTTCGATCCGATTACGATAACAAGAAATATTTCGATGGGATGGGCTTTGACACTTTTTGAGAAAATATAAGGCTGAACCAATAGATTATCAAAGAGTTGCATCCCAATAAAAACAGAGGCAACTTTTAATAATTTAGGAACAGTTTCTGCGTAAAAATCCAAATCAACTGAAGAAAACAAGGTAACAATGGCGGCAAATCCCATACCTATAAAAGGCCCGAGATAGGGAATAACATTAACGATTGCACCAAAAAAAGCAATAATCAGTGCATTATCTACACCTAGAAAATACAGTAAAACCCAAAGGAAAATAGTCAGGATCCCCATTTGAGCCAATATTCCCTCAAAGTAGCGAACCAACATATCTCGAACCAAAATGACAGAACGTTCAATTTTTACATCATACTTTTCAGAAAAAGGTGCTTTCAGAATTTTGACAAACATACCTTCATCCTGTAAAAAGAAAAAAGCAATAAACATCACAGAACTTAATAAAACAAAAAATGACCCCAGCCAAGAGCTAAGTGCGGTGGCTGTTCCACTAAGCAAAGCACTGGGATTCACATGATCTAGCACATATTGGTGAAATCGTTCATGAGGACTTAAAGGTATTTTTTTTACCGTATCAGGGTCTATCGCAGATTTTTCTTGCATCAAATACAAGTGAATACTCTGCTTACCACTATCCTGCAGTAAAATATAGTCTGGAACATCAACTTTCAATTGGGGTATGGCATTGCTGTCTTGTCTTACTTTTTTATAGGGATCAACCATTCCCCAGTCTGCCAATTGATTATACAAGCTGTCGATGGGTTCATCCAAATGATGAATAATCTCTGCATATTTTACAGAAGATAATTTTTGAGATTGTTTGACAATAGTTGGAACAAATAATGATACAAATAATGCCAGACTGGCCACAAAAATCAGGAGAGTTATCGCTGCTTTTACCGGCGAACTCAATCGCCAATTCCCCCAGCCTATTTTCCCAAGAACACGCATTACCGGGAATCCTAAGAGGGATACGACCCAGGCCAACACCAACCATAGGAGTAAATCATTTAAAAAATAAACGATTAGACCAAAAACTAGGACTCCTAAAAAAAAATAAGCTGCCTGCCTGAGTTGATTCATATTGATATGCTTAATGGGAACAATATAAGTTTTTTTCTGCTGACCAATCCACATTTGGATAAAGTTCTATGAGTTGCTGACATTGATCTTTTATTTTTTGAGCGAAGGATTGAGAAGCTTCCGAACCCGGATGTAAGACCCTGTGGGCTTTCATTCGGTTAAACTTTTCAATTGACCTTCTTTGTTCAGCATCTGTAGTATCCAAATAGCTTTGAGAAAATTTATCCCAGATAAAATCGATGGCCAGCTCTGAAGGGTGTAACATATCACTGGCATAAAATCTATAATCCCTCAATTCATCCAACAGGATTTCATAGGCGGGAAAATAACTGATTTGGGAATGCAAGTTTTGTATTTTTTCTACGGCCAACAACAAGGTAGCCTTACTTATCTGGTTGGCATGAAATCCATCTCTTTGGTGCCTGATCGGACTTATCGTAAAATGAATTTCTTTATCCCTCATCCATTCGTGTTTTGTAACTAGCTGTTGAAAGGTTGAAACAATTTCATCTACTTCCAACAATCTTCTTGTAAACAACTGGTCATTTTGTTTGTGACAATTATTCACAATTCTATTGATTTCTTTAATTTGATAAACCCATGCCGTACCCAGAGTGATCAGTATATGACTGCATTCAGCGAGATGGGGCAAAAACTGATGCTGTAACTCCTGAATTTTTTCGATCAAGGCCGGTTTTGAAAAAGAAGATAACTCACCATGATAATCCGGGTGAAAAAAAATCCCCTCTGTTTGCACAATTTCAGCAGCATCCACTGGTTTTTGATCTAAAAGATCGGCAATCCCTTGAAAAATACTCATGGGATTATACTGAATCCCAAAGGGAGAGGAAAAAATTTTATACTTTAATTCTTTCATTTTATTCCCCATATGTTCTGTAAAGCAAGAACCAAAGAAAACTATTGAATCAGCATACTTTATTGTAGCTCTTGGAATTTGAACCTGTACAGGTGTTTGAAATCTCATAGATGTTCACTTGTTTTGATATGAAAATATAAAATTACTACTTTATACTTTATCAAAATTGTATCTTCGCTTACAGAAATAAAAAATTCACATTCATTTCAATGAAAAACAAGTATAGTTTTATTCTTTGCGTTCTCTGTATCGGATGGTCAATTCAACTGAATGCGCAACTTAAATTTAAGTTTGGCATCAGGGCTGGTACTACCATTTCCTCTGTATTTGGTCCTTCAGAAAAAGACGAACTGGGCAACGACTCAGAAAGTAATAAATTTGCAGCCAGAATTTCAGCCGGGGGTACAGTTTTTTTGCCTCTCACCGAACGTTTTGGTCTGGGGGCAGAAGTATTATTTAGTCAGAAAGGAAGTTTGTATCGATTTGAAGCTGACAATGCCTATCTCAAACTAACCGGATCTGTGGCCAGCCCCAATACAAACCAACTCTTCACTGGAAAACAAAAAATTTACAGTATGAATGTTACCAATGGATATGTAGAAATTCCCTTTTTGGTATATTTTTATCCTGTCAAGGATCGTTTGATGATAGATTTCGGACCCAGTGTTTCCTTTCTTTTCTCCTCAACAGCGCTGGGCATTATAAAATATGGAATTATTGATCCAATTAATCCCAACCCTTCAGATTTTCTCGAAATTCAATTGGATTACAAATTACTGAAAGATGGCGCAGGAGGTTTTGCGGAAAATGCCATTGATAAAACAGGAAGATTAGACCAAACTACAATCAATTATCCATCTACAATTGGCGGTTATTATTTTTTTGATGATAAGAAAGGCCCCTTATTTAATATTGTAGACTTTGGCTTGAATGCTGGAATTTCTTACTTTTTCACCAAAGGACTCCGGGTGGGTGCCAGATGCTATTATGGTATCAGCGACATTACCAACGACGACCATGACATTGATCAGCGTAACCTGGATACAAACAACAATTACCTGTACAGAAAAGACAGAGATATCAATTTTGGTATTCAGCTCTTCTTAGGTCTACAGTTTTAGTAAAAAAATGAGTTTAAAAATTAAAATTATAGGTACGGCACATCCTTTAAGAGGAGGTTTGGCCGCTTATAATGAAAGGTTGGCTGAAGTACTCCAGGAAGAAGGGCATGATGTGGAAATTTATAATTTTTCCCTACAATATCCCTCTTTTCTTTTTCCAGGTAAAACGCAATATTCTTCAGACA
>Ga0169931_10006680_pt1 | contig 17306 bp, 14 predicted proteins | sample Kivu_15m_20L_FD_129675 | JGI IMG/M metagenome (GOLD analysis project Ga0169931, IMG submission 129675) | Freshwater microbial communities from Lake Kivu, Western Province, Rwanda to study Microbial Dark Matter (Phase II) - Kivu_15m_20L... | ecosystem: Environmental > Aquatic > Freshwater > Lake...
ATCGTGACATTTAAAGCTGGTCGCTTTTGATCTAAAAAATACCAGCTTGACTCATTGGATTATTAGAAGTGGATCAGACGAGTCTACAATTCAACAACCAGCAAAAGGAGCAAGTATCGATGAATATTGGAGATGATAGTTTTTCTTTGATATGGCAAGAGATCGAGCAAGGCATGAAGATGCAATACCTACCATCGCTCAAATGCGATCCAACCTCTGTCCAGGAAAATATCTCTGCCAACTCGAATCTAGACCCTATGAAAGAGGTCTATCGAACAGGTCTATCGAACAGGTCTATCTCGAAATATTGTCGCGCACCCTACTCTGCACAAGATACGAGGTCGATTTGTTGGCGGTCTGCACACCCAGAACTATACAAATCCTTGCGATGAGTAAAATTTAATAGTAGCTCATTCACTTGAATTCAATTTGCGCAATTAGGATCGCGCCTGACATTAAAGTGTCCGTGAAGACGGGCTAGAACCCGGTAAGTCCATCGTAACGCTAAAAGCTGTCTACTAGACTTATGGCGATTCACATTGTATGTCTAAACTTTTTGCGTGCATTTATTGGCTGGTAAGATGGGGGGTATCTATAAAAATCTCTTTAAGCCATTGATTTTTATATATAGATGGTGCCCAGGAGAGGACTTGAACCTCCACGGCCGTAAAGCCGCCAGCACCTGAAGCTGGTGTGTCTACCAATTCCACCACCTGGGCATGTAGGGGTTGGATCAATTAAGAGCGCGCATTTTGCCCACTGCCCAAGGGCATGTCAACGGGCTATTTGAAATTCTTTAAGAAATCAGCGGCTCGCAGGTGTATACTCGTCTCCACATGAAAACGAGACGAGATGACATGGCCAGAAAAAAGACCGCCAATGATGTAGCAAGCCCCCCCGCAGTGAAATCCCGCATGAAAGACCCTTACGCAACGCGTGAAGCTGAAAAATACGATAAACCCATTCCCAGCCGCGAGTACATCATGGAGCTGATGGCCAAGACTGGCCAGCCGGTGACTTACGAGTATTTGCGCGAGCAGATGGGCTTTGACGACGATGAGGATCAGGCAGAGGCGCTGCGTCGCCGGCTGATTGCCATGAGTCGTGATGGTCAGCTGATCAGCAATCGCCGGGGTGTGTATGGCCTGGCGGACAAGATGGAGCTGAGCAAGGGCCGGGTGCAAGGTAATAAAGAAGGCACGGGGTACTTTGTGCCGAGTGATGGTTCCGGGGATATGTTCCTCGGGCCGCAGGAAATGGTGAAAGTTTTTGATGGCGATATTGTGCTGGTGCGCGTCGCAGGCGTGGACCGGCGTGGCCGCAAGGAAGGCATGATTGTTGAGGTGCTGGAGCGGCGTCTGTCGCAGATTGTCGGGCGTTTCTACCGCGACCACGGGTTTGGGCTGGTGGTGCCGGACAATCGGCGTATCAGTCAGGAAATCCTGATTCCAGAGGCGGATACACGTAATGCCAAAGACGGCCAGTTTGTGGTCGCCGACATTCGTAGTTATCCCGATCAGCGCCGCAAAGCGGTGGGCGCGATTGTGGAAATACTCGGCGACCATATGGCACCGGGTATGGAAATTGACGTGGCGCTGCGTAGTCACAACATTCCGCATGAGTGGCCCATAGACGTAGATCGTGAGGTCAAGGGGTTAACCGAGGAAGTTGCCAAGGCGGATCTGGCTGGGCGCGTGGATCTGCGTGAACTGCCGTTTGTCACTATTGACGGTGAAGACGCCAAGGACTTCGACGACGCGGTGTATTGTGAAGAGGGCCCGCGGGGTACCGCCAAGTTGTTTGTGGCGATTGCCGATGTGTCTCACTATGTAAAACCGGATTCCGCGCTGGATCTGGAAGCGCAGAATCGTGGTAACTCGGTGTATTTCCCCGGGTCGGTGGTGCCGATGTTGCCGGAGTTGTTGTCCAACGGGTTGTGTTCGTTAAAGCCGCAGGTCAATCGTCTGGTGATGGTCTGCGAAATGGACCTGAGCCGCACCGGCAAAGTGACGGATTTCCGCTTTTATGAAGGCGTGATTTTTTCGCACGCGCGCGTGACCTATACCGAAGTTGCCGAGATGCTGGAAACGCCGGATTCACCCACACGTGAACGCAGCCGGGAACGTCTGCGGGAAAAATATGTGGATCTGGTGCCGCACCTGGAGCCGTTGTACCGCGTGTACGAAAAGTTATCCAAAGCGCGGCAGCTGGCCGGCGCGCTGGATTTCTCTTCGCAGGAAACCCGCATTGTGTTTGGCGAGACGCGCAAGATTCGCGAAATTGTGCCCGTGGTGCGTAACAACGCTCACCGTCTGATTGAGGAGTGTATGTTGGCAGCCAACGTGTGTACGGCGCAGTTCCTCGAGGAATCCGGGCTACCGGTGTTGTACCGTGTGCACGAGGGGCCGAATCCGGACAAGCTCGAAAACCTGAACATATATCTGAAGGAACTGGAGCTGGTATTGTCCAAGTCCAAGAAACCGGAACCCAAGGATTATCAGCGGGTGTTGCAGGCGATTGCGGACCGGCCCGATGCTAATCTGATTCAGACCATGCTGGTGCGCTCGATGCTTCAGGCGGTGTATCAGCCGGACAATATTGGCCATTTTGGGCTGGGATTTGAGGCGTACACGCACTTCACCTCGCCGATCCGGCGTTATCCGGATCTGTTGGTGCACCGTGCCTTGCGTTATCTGATTCGCAGCGGCAAAAACAAAACGCAGATCCGCCAGATCAGGGGCGCGACCAAACTCACACGCAAAGAGGCTTATCCCTATCAGCCGTCGGACATGCAGCATTTTGGTGCAATCTGTTCCATGACAGAGCGGCGGGCGGATGCGGCCAGTTACGACGTGCAGGATTGGCTGAAGTGTGAATATGTGCAGGATCGGGTGGGTGATGAATTCCGCGGTACGGTCAGTTCGGTGACCGGATTTGGTCTGTTTGTGCAGCTCAGCGATATTTACGTGGAAGGCCTGGTGCACATCACCGCGCTGAAAAATGATTACTACCAGTTTGATCCGGTGCGGCAGATGCTGCGCGGTGAGCACAGCGGTGTCACTTATCGGTTGGGCGACAGCATCATGGTGAAGGTGGCGCGTGTTGATCTGGACGAGCGCAAGATTGATCTTCAGCTGGTGGACGGTGGGCCGGCCATAGCCAAGCCGGGCGGCAAAGGCGGCCGCGATACTGGTAAACCTGCCAGAAATGCAGATTCATTAACAGATAAAAAAATGGGTCGTTCCGGTCGTCGCGTAGCAGTTGATGCCACCAAACCTCCTGCAAAAGCCCGGGCGGTAAAAGCCCGGCCCGCCAAAGCTAAAAAAGCGCCAGACAGCAAGGCCGCGATTGCAAAACCGGCAAAGGGAGCAAAAGCCGCCGCTGCAAAAAAGCCGCGCTCGCGCCCACGCTCCAATGCCAAGCGTCGGAGTGAATGATGTCAGGGCGTGAATGGATAGTGGGGATTCACTCGGTGAGCGAGCTGTTGCGGCGCAATCCCGAGGATGTGTTTGAGCTGGTGCTGCAGCAGGAGCGCGCCGATCAGCGTCTGGACGAGGTGCGTGCACTGGCTATGGAGCTGGGCATCAAGATACAGGTGATGCCTAAAGCCGCGCTGGAAAAAAAGCTGCTGGGCGAGGGTAAAAGCGAGGGCAAGCGTGTGCCCGTGCACCAGGGTGTTGCCGCGCTGTGCCAGTGGCGTGATACCGTCAAGGATGAGGCCTTCCTCAACAAATTGCTGACCAATCTGGATCATCCGGCGCTGATTCTGGTGCTGGACGAGGTGACTGATCCGCATAACCTGGGGGCGTGTCTGCGGACTGCCGATGCCGCCGGTGTCGATGCGGTCATTGTGCCCAAGGATAACTCGGCAACACTGAACATGACGGTGCGTAAAGTAGCCAGTGGCGCGGCTGAAAAAGTCAATCTGGTGGCGGTCACCAATCTGGCGCGCACACTGGCCGGATTGCAGGAGCGTGGTATCTGGATCAGTGGCACCGCCGGTGAGGCCGATCACAGTGTGTACCAAGCGGACTTTACCGGGCCGGTGGCGATTGTCATGGGGTCGGAGGGCAAAGGCTTGCGGCGCCTGACCCGGGAGCACTGCGATTACCTGATTTCTATCCCTATGGCGGGGGTGGTGAGTAGTCTGAATGTGTCGGTGGCAGCGGGTGTCTGCCTGTTTGAGGCGGTCCGCCAGCGGCAAAAAGCGTTTGCAACTCGCTAGTGCCTTCACCTACAATGCGCGGTTCCGGAAATCCACCTTGACTGAGGTGTGCGTTCTTGGGAAAACTAACGTTAACTCCTTGTCTTACCGTATGTTGGTTGTCTACCTGATAACTGATTGCTGGCCTGGTTGTTAATTTGACCAGTTCTTCGGCTTGCGGAAGACTTATTTCCAGAAGGAGTCTCTATGAGACACTATGAAATAGTATTTGTTGTACACCCTGATCAGAGTGATCAGGTTACTGCGATGGTTGAGCGTTATACTCAGATGATTACCGAGACCGGTGGCAAGATTCACCGTCAGGAAGACTGGGGCCGTCGTCAGCTCGCTTACCCGATTAACAAAATACACAAAGCGCATTACATTCTGCTGAACGTGGAATGTGGTCAGGATGTATTGGACGAAATCGTAACGCTGTTCCGTTATAACGATGCCATTCTGCGTAATCTGGTCATCAAAATGGACGGCCCGGTGACTGAAGAGTCCCTGATCCTGAAAAATGAGCGTGAAAGCCGTGAGCGCCGTGCGCGCGCTGAGACCAAGCATCGTCTGGAAGAAGAAGCTGAATCAGCAGACGACGATGACTCTGAAGACGGTTTTGATGCCGATTCAGATGACAGCGACGACGACGCTAACAACTAATCACAGCTTTATAAAGGATACTGACCATGTCACGTTTTTTCCGACGCCGTAAGTTCTGCAAATTTACTGCAGAAGGCACCATACAGATCGATTACAAAGATATTGAAACGCTGAAAGCTTATATTTCCGAGACCGGCAAAATTGTTCCAAGCCGCATCACCGGGACCAAAGCACGTTACCAGCGTCAACTGGCCGTCGCCGTTAAACGCGCGCGTCACTTGTCGTTGATTCCGTATACTGACAGCCATAACGTATAAGCGGTTGCGTTCTTGCTGGCATGGGCGCAGCGCGCCAACCTGGTGAGGAAGTTGTATGCAGGGTTTAGCACACTATGCGATGCGCGGCCGCCGTCAGGCGATCACCACGGTATTTGTGTGCGGCCTGATTCCTCTGGTTAACATGCTTGTCCCGGCATTGATGGGACTGGTTTTAATACGGCACGGTCCGCGAGAGACCTTGCTGGTGGTAGCCTGGGGTGCCCTGCCGTTGTTTGGTTGGGCGATGATGGGTGACATCACTCCGCTGGTGCTGATGCTGGGCGTATTGGGCCTGGCAGCGGTTCTGCGACAGACGGCTTCCTGGCAATTCACCTTGCTGGCGGGCATCCTGGTCGGGGTGGGTGCAGAGATGGCGCTGCGACTGAGGCCGGATTTTCTGGTGTTGTTGCAGCAGCAGGTGGAGGCCTTTATGGCCGCCGGGACACTGCCGGATCAACCGGAGATTGCGCCGGAGATGATGCGCAGTGCGCTGATCAGCTTGTTTGGTCTGATGCACATGTTTATGAGCATCTGCCTGATTTTGCTGGCGCGCTGGTGGCAGGCCGTGCTGTATAACCCGGGTGGTTTTCAGCAGGAGTTCCACCAGATCAGGCTGCAGCCGTCGGTTGCCTTGTTGCTGATGGTACTGTTTCTGACGGCAAGCGCCGGGGTGACAGTGCTGACAGGCTGGATAATGTATTTTTTGATGCCCTTGTTTTTTGCCGGACTGGCATTGGTGCATGGGTTGGTAGGCTTGAAAAAACTATCGCGGCTTTGGCTTGTGGCGTTTTATATGCTGATGCTGAATCCGCCGTTGGCGCAACTGTTAGCAGTGGCCGCGCTTATTGACAGCTGGTATGACTTTCGTGGTCGCGTAAAAGCGGCAGCGGGTCCAACAAGCTGAGGCCGGACAGGCGCTTGATCATGAATCAGGATTTTATTGAGGAAAATATCATGAACGTAATTCTGCTGGAAAAAGTAGGCCGTTTGGGCAGCGTTGGTGACACCGCATCTGTTCGTCCGGGTTATGCCCGTAATTTTCTGTTCCCGTCCGGCAAAGCCGTTCCGGCAACAAAAAGCAATCTGGCTGACTTTGAAACGCGTCGTGCTGAGCTGCTGGCTGCTCACAATGCCAATGTTGGCAAGGCTCAGGCTCGCGCTGACAAGCTGAAAGACCTGCGTGTTGCCATCTCCGTTAACGCGGGCGATGAAGGCAAACTGTTCGGATCTGTGGGTACGCGTGACATCGCTGATGCCGTAACTGCTGCCGGTCAGGAAATCACCAAAGCCGAAGTTCGTCTGCCCAACGGTGCCATCCGTGAAGTGGGTGAATGGCTGGTGACAATCGACCTCGGTTTTGAAGTCGAAGCAGTGGTCACTGTTGCCGTAGTCCCTGCCTGATTTGCGTCTGTGCGCCTGCACAGGTGATGATGCACCTGTGCGGGTCTACCCGCTTCGCCCGATGAAGGAGCAGGATGTCAGAACGAACCACAAACGAGGTCAGAGAACCCGCCGCGTCCTTTGATCGTCCGTCCCGACAGGCTCCCTTGAGTGCCGCCCAAGCCTTGGGCGCGGGTCTGAAAGTGCCCCCGCATTCTGTTGAAGCCGAACAAGCCGTGTTGGGCGGGCTGATGCTCGATAATACCGCCTGGGATAATGTGGCTGAAGTGTTGCAGGCGGTGGATTTCTATCGCCATGAACACCAGCTGATTTTTGATGTTATGCAGCGGCATGCTGAAGCCAGTAAACCCATTGATGTGGTGACCTTGGTCGAGGCGCTGGATAGCCTCAATCAGGTGCAGGATGCCGGTGGCATCGAATATCTGTCCGATCTCGCCAGTCACGCCCGTGGCACCGCCAATATCAGCGCCTATGCGCGCATCATCCGCGAACGCGCAACGCTGCGTACGCTGATCAGTGTTTCCAATGAAATTGCTGACAATGCTTTTAATCCCGCCGGTCGCGAAGCGGCTGATGTGCTGGATTTTGCCGAGCAGAAAGTCTTTCAGATCGCCGACAGCCGTGCCCGTGACGGCGGCCCACAACCGGTTAATCCCCTGCTGACCAAAGTGGTGGAAAAGATTGATGTGCTGATCAAATCCAAGGGCGGCATTACCGGGCTGTCCACGGGTTACAAGGATCTGGACAGAAAAACCTCGGGATTGCAGAAATCCGATCTGATTATTGTGGCGGGTCGTCCGTCCATGGGTAAAACCACCTTTGCCATGAATCTGGCCGAACACGCCGTGATGACTCAGGACAAACCGGTGCTGGTGTTCAGCCTGGAAATGCCAGCCGAAAGTCTTATTTTCCGTATGCTCAGTTCCATTGGCAGAATTGATCAGTCACGTCTGCGTAACGGTCAGCTCGAAGACGAGGATTGGCCAAAACTCACCGCGGCCATTGCCAAACTCAAGGATCGCCCGTTGTTGATTGATGACAGCGTGGGACTGACACCCACCGAGATGCGTGCGCGTGCGCGGCGCGTGGTGCGCGAGTACGGCGGCCTGGCGCTGGTGGTGGTGGATTACCTGCAGCTTATGCAGATCAAAGGTTACGGCGACAATCGTGTCGGCGAAATCTCTGAAATCTCCCGCTCATTAAAAACCCTGGCGCGCGAATTTTCCTGTCCGGTGATTGCCTTGTCACAATTGAACCGCAGTCTTGAGCAGCGACCCAACAAGCGGCCGGTGATGTCCGACCTGCGTGAATCGGGCGCCATCGAGCAGGACGCCGACATCATCGCGTTTGTGTACCGTGATGAAGTGTATAACCAGGATACCCAGGACAAAGGCATTGCCGAAATCATCATCGGCAAACAGCGAAATGGTCCCATCGGCACGGTGAAGCTGGGCTTTATGGGGCAATTCACCCGTTTTGATAATCTGGCCTTGCCAGACTACGACGACAGTTATGGCTGAGGCGCACAGCTGGGCACACATTGATACAGACGCCTTGCGCCATAATCTTGAGCGCGCGCGCTTGAGTGCGCCCGGCCGCCGCGTGTGTGCCGTGATCAAGGCCAACGCGTACGGACATGGCGTACACACCGTGGCCAGAGCACTGCAGCCGGTGATACAAGCGGATGACCTGTTTGCCGTGGCCACGCTGGACGAGGCGCTCACACTGCGCCACACCGCAAGCACTGAAGCCATTCTGGTATTGCGCGGCCCGCTCACCGAAGACGAGCTGGCGCTTGTGGTGCACGGTGGTTTTCACTGGGTGATGCATTCGCGTTATCAGGCTGAGCTATTGAAAAATTGGCTGCAAATACATACTGGCCGTGTGCCACCAACCCTGAATATCTGGTTAAAAATCAACACCGGTATGAACCGCCTGGGATTACCCTCGGAGGACCTGCATGACATCTGGTGTTGGTTGCAGTCTCTTAAGCTACCCGGCGAGCGCGTGTTGATGTCGCATTTTGCCACTGCCGATGAGCACGAACATGTACTTGCGCATCAACAGCAAACCCGTTTCGCCGAACTTGTTAAAGGTTTGCCTGATGCAGAGCGTTGCCCGCGCAGTTTATCCGCCTCCGCTGGCATAGTGTCATGGCCGCAGGCGCATCATGACATCGTGCGCCCCGGCATCATGCTCTACGGCGCATCGCCCATGGCAGACACCGATGGCAGTCACTACAATTTAAAGCCGGTGATGAGTTTAAAAGCCCGCCTGCTGACCATTAATCAGGTCAAGGCCGGAGACAGTGTGGGTTACGGCGCTACCTACCATTGTGAAGAGGATACCCCGGTGGGTGTGATTGGCATTGGTTATGGTGATGGTTATCCGCGCCACGCGCCCAGTGGCACGCCGGTCTTGATCCATGCCCACGGCAAAGTCTGGGAAGCGCCCCTGGCGGGCCGTGTATCGATGGATATGTTGACCGTGGATCTGCGTGGCATACCCGCCAGCCACGGAGATGAAGTGTTGTTGTGGGGACAGTCGTGGGGCAGTGAATTGCCGGCGGATCGTATCGCGCGATATGCCGGCACCATCGCTTACGAACTGTTTTGTCAGGTGACCTCTCGTGTCAGGTTTTACAGCTGATGGCCAAAGCAAAAACAGCATTTGTCTGCGAAGACTGCGGGTCTGAATTCAGCAAGTGGCAAGGGCAATGCTCTGACTGCAAGGCCTGGAACACGCTGACACGCATCACTGTTGCCAGTGCCACGGCCAATACCTCGCCGGCCGTGCAGGCAGATTTTCGCCGCCAGGGTTACGCGGGGCAGTTGTCCAGTGTGCAGGATCTGTCTGAAATTGATGTGGCGGCCGTGCCACGTTTTTCGTCGTCGCTCACTGAATTTGATCGGGTGCTCGGTGGTGGACTGGTGCCCGGGTCAGTGATTCTGATTGGCGGTAATCCGGGTGCGGGCAAAAGTACCTTGTTGCTGCAGGTGATGTGCACGCTGGCGCAACTGATGCCGGCCATGTATGTCACAGGTGAGGAATCCTTGCAGCAGGTGGGTATGCGCGCTCACCGGCTGGGTTTACCGGAAAAAAATCTCAAAATGCTCGCTGAGACTGAAGTGGAAACCATCTGCAGGCTGGCGGAAGAATTGCAGCCAAAACTGCTGGTAGTCGATTCCATTCAGGTCATGCACAGCAGCGATGTGCCCTCTGCGCCTGGCAGTGTCTCGCAGGTTCGTGAATGCGCGGCCTATCTGATCCGTTATGCCAAACAAACCGGGACTGTTTTGTTTCTGGTGGGGCATGTCACCAAAGATGGTTCGCTGGCCGGCCCCAAAGTACTGGAGCACATGATTGACTGTTTTGTGATGCTGGAAGGTGGCAGTGATACGCGGTACCGCACACTGCGCGGCCAGAAAAATCGCTTCGGCGCCATCAATGAACTGGGTGTGTTTGCGATGACTGAAAAAGGCCTGAAGGAAGTGAAAAACCCTTCCGCGATCTTTCTCGCCCGAACTGAAGAAGAAAGTCCCGGCTCGCTGGTGATGGTGTTGTGGGAAGGTACACGGCCGCTGCTGGTGGAAATTCAGGCCCTGGTGGATGGTAGTCAGGCCGGCAGCGCACGGCGACTGGCGGTGGGCCTGGATCAGAACCGTCTCGGCATGTTGCTGGCCGTATTGCACCGGCACGGTGGTTTGTTTATGGCCGATCAGGACGTCTATGTGAACGTGGTAGGCGGCGTCAAAGTTACCGAGACCGGCGCGGATCTGGCCGTGCTGCTGGCCATTGTGTCCAGTTTCCGTGATCGCGCCTTGCCCCACGATCTGGTAGTGTTTGGTGAGGTCGGTCTGGCTGGCGAAATCCGCCCGGTGCCCAGTGGTCAGGAGCGTATGCAGGAAGCTGCGAAACACGGCTTCAAACGCGCCATAGTGCCTAAGGCCAATTGCCCCAAACATGCCGTGCCAGGCATGGAAATTATTGGCGTCAGTAAATTGTCCGAAGCGCTGGCTGCCTTGTAATCGCCGGCCATTACCTCCGATCAGCAGCCACAATTCACTAGGGATTTCACACGGTTTATGTTGTCTTCATTGCTAGCGTTTGTTCAGTCCAACTATCTCAATTTGTTTGCCATGGTGTTTTTTGTGGCGTGTTTCAGAGGCTATCTGCATTACACGTCACGGCGCAGCGTGGATACGCCCTGTCTGGCCTACGCCATGCACCGCTACCGCAAACAATGGATACGTATGGCGCTGATCCGTGAGAACCGCATCACGGACACCAATATTGTGGCCAACCTTGAGCGCAATGTATCGTTTTTTGCCTCAACAACATTGCTGGTGCTGGCGGGCCTGGTCACCATGCTGGGTTCATCGGATGTGATGTTGGGAATGCTCAACGACTTGCCGTTTTCTGACCAGAGCACACTGGCGCAGTGGGAAATCAAAGTGGTGTTGCTGATATGCCTGTTTGTCTACGGGTTTTTTAAATTCACCTGGAGCCTGCGCCAGTTTGGCCTGGTGTCGGTGATGATTGGCAGCGCGCCGGAAAAATCTTTGCAGCCAACTGCGGAAGAGATGAATCGCCACGTCGACTCGATTTCCAAAATGGCCTCCAAAGCCTCGGGCAATTTTAACAATGGGCTGCGCAGTTACTATTTTGCCATGGCGGCACTGGGTTGGTTCCTCAATGCCTGGGTACTGATTGGCCTGTCGGTGTTTGTGGTGTTTATTCTCTATCGCCGTGAGTTCAAGTCCGATACCTTGGGCATCATGATGGATGATCTGCCGGACATTTGAGTCAGGAGGTGCGGGTATGAGTGAATCGACAAAAACCTTTGATGTCAGTCTCAAGCTGCTTGAAAACTATGTGTTTGAAGTGGACTTTGGTGAATTTGGTAATGTGATCACCGATGAACCGCCACCGCTGGGTGATGGCGAGGGCCCGAATCCCTCGGTCATGCTGGCGGCAGCCGTGGCCAACTGTATGGCAGCGAGTCTGTTGTTTGCGATGCGCAAACACAAGGATGATCCGGCTGAGCTGCGTGCGGTGGTGACCGGCACCGTTGAGCGCGTTGAGAAGTTTTTGCGGGTAACGCGGCTGGATGTGAAATTGCATCTGGGTAAAGCGCAGGCGGATCTGCCCTCGCTTGTCAAAGCAGTGTCACAATTCGAAAATTTCTGTGTGGTGACACAAAGTGTGCGACATGGTATCGAGGTGTCTGTCGAGGTGTTTGATGCCAGCGGTGAGCTGATTGGCGTGCATTAAAAAACAGGCTTGAAGCAGCTTAATGCCTCAAACCTGTTGTCTTCAATCTGACAGGCTAATCCTTTCAGAGTAGCCTGTTCAGTTAGCCAAGTCTTTTCTTACAAACAAGCAGTCTCACACAAAGTAGGATTTAAGCGGCGGGAAGCCGTTAAATTCAATTGCGCTGTAGCTGGTGGTATAGGCGCCGGTTGAAAACCAGTACAGCCGGTCACCGGACGCCAGATTCAGCGGCAAGTGCGGTTTGTACTGCTCATACATGATGTCAGCGCTGTCACAAGTCGGGCCGGCAATGATGACTTCTTCGGGCTCGCCCTGTTTTTCCACGTAGATCGGGTACTTGATGCTCTCGTCCATGGTTTCAATCAGACCGGAGAACTTGCCGACATCCGTAAAAATCCAGCGGTGCAAAGACGTGTTGGATTTGCGTGAAATCAGTACCACTTCCGATACCAGAATACCGGCATTGGAAATCAGTGAACGGCCCGGTTCCAGAATAATTTCCGGAAAGTCGTCACCAAAATCTTCCTGAATAAACCGCGTAATTTCTTCGGCATATGTTGGCAGAGTGTTGGCGCGGGTCACGTAATTAGCCGGGAAGCCACCACCCAGATTGATCATTTTCAGGGTGATGCCGTCTTCTTCCTTCAGACGCTCAAAAATCACTTTGACTTTGGCAATCGCCGAATCCCACACACCAATATCGCGCTGTTGTGACCCGACGTGGAAAGAAATACCGTAGGGCTCAAGACCCAGTTCGCGTGCCAGAATCATCAGGTCAATCGCCATGTCAGTGTGACAGCCGAACTTGCGCGACAAAGGCCAATCAGCCGTATGGCTGCCTTCGGTCAGGATGCGAGCGTAAATGCGTGAACCTGGAGCAGCGCGCGCAATATTGCGCAGATCCGCTTCAGAATCCGTGGCAAACATTCGCACACCTTTTTCGTAGAAGTAGCGGATGTCTTTGCTCTTCTTGATGGTGTTGCCATAGCTGCAACGTTCCGGAGGCACACCCAGGCCCAGCAGTTTGTCGAGCTCATAAATTGAGGCCACGTCAAAGTTAGAGCCCTTGTCCTTCAGCAAGTTGATGATTTCCGGGGCAGGGTTGGCTTTAACCGCGTAATAAATTTTTGAGTATGGGAAATACTCGATCAAAGTGTCGTAATGCTCGCTGATGGTGTTCAGATCGATCACCACAAACGGTGTCTCCTGAGTGTCCGCCATCGCTTTCATACGGTTAAAGGTATCCAGCGGGTAGAAATCTTCAATCTTGATGGGTTCAGTGCTCATTCTTGGTGGTGACTCCTATAGTCAGTGCATGAGTGCGCTGACTGGGCATGTGTGATAGTGCGGGTTACTAGACTTCTGGCAGGGGTGCCAGCGTTGATGGCGCGCATTGTAACAAACGCATCCCCCACGTAAAACGAAGATTTTTGTTTTCAGAGAAATCAGGCTGGCTTTTTTACAGACAAGGACAATAATAGCGGCCTCGGCCAACACAATCGGATGTTGTTGAGCCTTGCACAGTGTCTGGATTGTTAATGGATATTTTTTTGAAACTGGGCTGGTACTTCAGGGAGCAATGGCGCCGCTATGTGGTGGCCGGGTTGCTACTGATCATTGTCGACGTGCTTGAGCTGTCGATACCCTGGCTGGTCGGTCGTCTGATCGACGAAGTGGTTGCCCGCTCACTTGATTCGCAGCGCCTGATGACCTACGTGATCAGTGTCCTGGTATTGGCGGTGTTGATTTACATCATGCGCTTTTTATGGCGCATGTTTTTGTTCAGCGCTTCTTTTCAGCTTGCTGAACGTCTGCGACAACAAGTCTACCAACACCTCACCCTGATGGCGCCGGGCTTTTACAACAAACACCGGACCGGCGACCTGATGGCGCGTGCCACTAACGATGTCACCGCCGTTGAAATGACGGCAGGCGAGGGTGTGTTATCCGGTCTGGATGGTCTGGTGACCGGCATATTGGTGCTGGCAGTGATGATGATCACCGTTAGCTGGGAATTGACATTGGTTGCCCTGCTGCCGTTCCCGCTGATGGCCTGGTTCTTTTTTGTGATTGGCACTCGCCTTCATGATGGATTCCGTGATGCACAGGAGCGCTTTTCTGATCTGAATGACAGGGTTCAGGAGTCGGTCTCTGGCATACGCATGACTCGCGCCTTTGGTCGTGAAGTGCGTGAGGATGCAGATTTTATGCGCGTGGCTGATCGTGCGGCAGAAGCCAACATGCGTGTCGCTGCAACCGACTCTCTGTATGATCCTGCGATTTTTATCACCGTAGGCGTGTCGTTTATGGTGTCCATCGCCATGGGTGCGTGGTTGATTGAGCAGGACAGAATCACCCTCGGTCAGCTGACCAGTTTCACCATGTATCTGGGATACCTGATCTGGCCCATGTTTGCCTATGGCTGGTTACTGAATCTGGTTGAGCGCGGCAGCGCGGCCTATGCTCGAATCATCGACTTGCTTGATGCCAGATCACCGGTTCAGGATTACGGCACACGGGTGTCTGCGACCAATGTTGATATTCATTGGCAGGTCCATGCATTTGAGTACCCCGGCGCCAGTAGTGCCGCTTTGTTGAACATTGACCTGCGCGTGGCACAAGGTCAGACGCTGGGAATTGTTGGCGCGACCGGGGCGGGCAAGTCAACACTGATCAGCCTGTTGCTGCGTTATTACGATCATGATTCAGCGACCGTCAGCATCGGTGGTGAGTCAGTGAAGAGTTACACGCTGGAGTCGCTGCGCGGGATGATTGCGGTGGTACCTCAGGATGCATTTTTGTTCACCGCGAGCATTGCGCAGAATATTGCGCTCGGTAGTCCCGAAGCGACGATAGAGCAGATACGTACCGTGGCGCGTCTGGCTTCGGTTGAGCAGGACATTCTGCGTTTTCCGGCCGGCTACGACACCTTGGTGGGTGAGCGCGGTGTCACGCTTTCCGGCGGACAGAAACAACGCATTGCCATTGCGCGTGCACTGCTGATGGACGCCCCTATTCTGGTGCTGGATGACGCCTTGTCTGCGGTTGATGTCAGCACTGAGCGCAACATACTGGCGCATCTCAAACAGGCGCGGCAGGGGCGCACCACAATCATTCTGTGCCATCGCTTATCTGCTGTTGAGGATGCTGATCAGATTGTTGTGCTCAGCCATGGCGAAATAAAGGAACGCGGAACACATACCGGTCTGCTGCGGGAAAAAGGCTGGTATTCACGCATGTTTGACTATCAGAAACTGGAGCAGGCCGTTGCATCAGGACGATGAGTTACCACAACGACTGGACCGGCGCTCGTTGCGGCGTCTGTTGCGCTATGCGCTTGCCTATCCGCGGCTGCTCAAACAGTCAGCCGCATTGCTGATCCTTGGCACCCTCGGGCAAGTGATGGGCCCGGTGCTGGTGAAGATATTTCTGGATGACTTTGTCACCCAGTCACATTACCCGCTGAATGACTTGCTGCTGTTGGGTTTTGCCTATGCAGCGCTTTATGGGTTGTCTGCCTGGGCAGGTTACTGGCAGGCCATGCGTCTGAATGAAATCGCCTTTAATGTGGTGCGCAGTTTGCGCGCTCAGGTATTCAGCACCGTCATCCGTAAACCGCTGTCCTACTTTGATCACCGGCCCACCGGCAAACTGGTCTCGCGCATCACCAATGACACCGAGGCCATCAAAGATCTGTTTCTGCATGTGCTGTCGACGTTTGTACAAGGCATTGTGCTGATGATTGCCATCTTTATTGCCATGGCAATTCTGGATCCGCGGCTGATGCTGGTGTGTCTGATCATTGTTCCTGTAATGTTGATGGTGATGCTGACCTATCAGCGCCTGAGTGCCCCGCGTTATCACAAAGCACGCAGTATTCTCAGCCAGATCAATGCCATCTTGAGTGAATCAGTACAAGGTATGCGCATCATTCAGTTGATGAACCAGCAGCGCCGCTTTAATCAGGATTTTGTAAAAACCAGTCAGAGTCACTTCGCGGCACGCATGACCAATCTGAAACTCGATGCCATGTTACTGCGTCCCATGCCGGACCTGCTGGGCACGCTGACACTGGCCGGTGTGCTGTTTTATTTCGGCTCATTATCCATAACCACTGCTGTTGAGATAGGCGTGATCTATGCATTTGTGAACTACCTGGCACGTATCACCGAACCTGTTCTGCAGATGACTCAGCGCTTGAGCATGCTGCAACAGGCTGTGGTTGCTGGCGAGCGCGTATTTGAAATTCTGGATGAAGGCTCGCAAACACAGGTCAGTGCCAATCAACAGATCACCCGCGGTCACGTTGAATTTAAAGATGTCTCTTTTAGTTATGACGGCGAACACCCGGTGATGCGTAACATCAGTTTCAGCGTCGAACCTGGCCAGTTCTACGCAATTGTCGGGCACACCGGCAGCGGCAAAAGTACACTGATGAGCTTATTGATGCGATTCTACGCGCCGCAAACCGGCCATATTTTATTGGATGGCTGGCAACTGCGTGAGATTGACCAGGACAGTCTGCGTAATCAAGTCGGCGTGGTCTTGCAGGATCCGTTTATTACCACAGGCACTGTGCGCGACAACATCTGCCTGGGGCAGCAAATGACCGATGAGCAGATCAAGCACGCCGCAGAACAAGCGCAGATTCACGAGTTTGTGATGACCCTGCCATTGGCGTATGACACCCCCATGGATGAGCGCGGCGCCAACTTCTCGACTGGGCAGCGACAGTTGTTGTCACTGGCGCGCACACTGGCGCATAAGCCACGCATTCTTATTCTGGATGAGGCCACCGCCAATATCGATAGTCATACTGAAGCTGTTATCCAGTCTGCGCTGATGCAGCTCAAGGGTAGCACCAGTATCATCGCGATTGCGCACCGGCTCAGTACCATCACCGCCGCAGATCAGATTCTTGTCTTGCATCAGGGTGAGATTACCCAGCGTGGTTCGCATCAGCAGTTGCTGGCGCTTGAGGGGCTTTATCGGAATATGTATTTGTTGCAGCAGAGTCGGGTGGTTTGATTTTGCTGTTTTGCTTTGAGCGCTGAATGCGGACTAAACAAGGGAGTGTGGGTCTCAGAGCAGCGCTGCGCGCCTGATTGTTCTTCGACACACACCCCCTTGCTCTGTCCTGGTTGTGTAGTGGCCCATGGCAGGGTTGCTTAATCTGGGAGCTATCTTGTGTGTTTGTTGCGGAGCTTTTTTTTGCGGGATTCTCGCAATTTGTAGACAGAACCTTGAATCGGAGGGATCAGCATCAAGCAGATTGATACTCCAATAAAAACAGACAGTGCCAGCTGTAACATCGTGTTTGCAGCAATTGTCTGAATGCATAACAGATAAAGCGAAAGACTACAGTAGAAAATGAACCATTCAACAGTGAACACACTGAACCGGGTTCTACCCCGATTACACGGACGGTTGTAAAACGGCTGAAAACTCCAAATCACTCTTGGCAACTCGACGTCTCATCCGCGGATTATGAAAGCGTTCAATGTAAT
>Ga0169931_10006681_pt1 | contig 17299 bp, 15 predicted proteins | sample Kivu_15m_20L_FD_129675 | JGI IMG/M metagenome (GOLD analysis project Ga0169931, IMG submission 129675) | Freshwater microbial communities from Lake Kivu, Western Province, Rwanda to study Microbial Dark Matter (Phase II) - Kivu_15m_20L... | ecosystem: Environmental > Aquatic > Freshwater > Lake...
CGTGACCGCGCGAGACCTGGGAAGGGTCTCGCGGGTCACCAACCAAGTAACCCAAACCCAACACCAATGTCCCTCATTTAATTCCACAGCGCGCCCACAAACCGTGGGTAGGTTCAAAGGTCACTTCATCGTGAATCCGCCAATGCAAATATGGATCTAGGTCCAGGCCAATGTTTTCTCGTCGGAGCGGAAAGAATTCGTTCATGAACTCCTGCGCCCTCGGATTGGAACAGCCTTGAAAGTTTTCGTCCATCTCTGAGACCACACAGTCGAGGTGGTTCATTGCGTTGATGATCTGCTCTGGCGATGGGCGGAAGATTTCTTGCATCTTGCATACCTTTCGAGTTGTGCCGGCCGGCCAGCCGCACGGCGTAGGGTATGCGCTACGTCGAGCGGCCAGCCTATGGGGTAGCTACTCCCCAAAGCCAGCATTTGAGAATCATTCTAGCCGACTTGAGCCATCACGCCGATCGCCCGCGCGTGATCTACTTCGGCGTAAACTTCGGTGATCGCTGGCGAGCGGTGGCCAAGGATGATTCGGGCCACTTCGATACCATGTTCACGGCGCAGATTCGTGGCCGCGTTGTGTCGCAATTGGTGCGGGTGCCAATGCGGCACTAGGTCCACCTTGTCGGCCTCGATGCCCTGGGCCTTGGCCTCGGCCAGCCGGGCACGATTAGCGGCGGCGATGCCGTAGACGACGGCGCGCAGATACGTGTCGGTGGTGTAACGCTTGCGAAGTTTCCGCCCCTTCCGCTTCTGCCGACGTTTCTCTCGGCTGCGCATCTCGCTCGGGTAAACCGGCGTTTTGCGATCAGGGGAAAACACTCCGAAGCGCTGTTCGTTGCGTTCGGCCTCGGCGTCTGCCGGGGAGAAGATGTAGGCCGCCAAGTCCGTCTTGAGAAACGGTCTGACGATCTCCTGGGCCTTGGGGCCAAGGTAGACGTTCCGATCGTGGCCGTGCCACGCCGTCTTGTGGGCCTCGGGCTTGAAAATCCAAACCTTGGCGGCCATGTCGATATCGGCGGTACGCATCTGGCAAACCTCGCCGGATCGCATGCCAGTGATCCTCTGCAACTCGATCATGGCGCCGATCTGTGGCGAAACGTGCTCGATCACGGCGTCAACGAAGGCATCGGGGACGGGCTTGATTGGCGCTGTTTCGCGGGCGTCACTACGTCCACGGCGCAGGCCAGCGACGGCCAGTAGTCCGTGCAGCACTTGGGTCTCTAAGAGCTGGTTCTCGACTCCCCATTTAAACATCCGCCGGATGCGGTGAACCGCCTTGTTGATCGTGCCGCGTGCGAGTCCGTCGTCAATCATCTGCTGCCGCACGGCCTTGAGTGCGATGGGGCCGAAGTCGGCAACGCTAGTGCGGGCGTATAGAGCCTTGAGGCGTCGAATAGCGGGCTTGTAGTTGGCAACCTCGCTCGTCTGCTTACCGTCTGGGCCACGGTAATACTTGGCAGCGTGTCGCATGTAGGCCGCGCACAGTTCGGCGACGGTGAAGTCGTTGGCCTTCGTGGTCGGGAGCGTGCCATCGTGCGCGGTCCACTCCGCGATCAGGCGGTTGTACTCGCGGCGACTGGCAGCGGTTCCGTGCTTGCCGAGATAGATGTCGTGGCCATCGATCGTGACGACGGCGCGGCCGCTCGGCTTGTGGTGGCGATATGACGGGACGTGATGTGCTTTTGGCATGGTGCGGGTTCCTTTACGGGCCGAATCCGGTCAATTACCGGATTCTCGGAGCGTTTCGGGCCGCACTGCCGCACGCGGGCAGGTAAGCTAAGTTGCGTTTCGGCTTGGTCTTGTGACCAATATCCGCGAGAGGGCTCGAACCTCTAACCTTCGGCTTCGGAGGCCGACGCTCTATCCAATTGAGCTACGCGGACAAGCCCCTCAAGTATATCGGGTTGCGGCGATTGTTAAAGGGGCGGCCGCCGAGCCCATCAGGCCACCTAAGCACGCGTCAACGATCACCCGGTCTGACATCCCCGGTATACGGCAACCGCCGAACCATCCGCAAAGAATGCTCTGGTCGGCTTACCAGCAAGCGCCTCGGAAAACGATCTGCCGTAGAGCAAGGTGGCATTCCCACGAAATCGCGCTCGCTTCGCTCGCCACAACTTCCACCGCGGGTGCTCGACGCGATACTCGATGGTCGGCCGATCAGGGGCGCCCGAATATCCCCAATAATGCTCGATGATGAACTCTTCAAGCGATTCCTCGGAGGCAAATCCACCATCGCCACAGGCAGAAATCGCCACGCTGCCTTTGCAACCTGCATGGCGCCACGCGTATGTCGCGTCGTGGTGCTCCTGGCCATCCACTGTTCTGGCGGTCACCCGCTGACGCATCGGCACGCAGGCATAGTTCTCGCCATAGAATAGCCGAGCGATCCAGGCAACGGCATGCCGGGGCACGAGTTCTCGAATGAATACGACGCCGCGCCGCCATTCTTCGTTCACCCGGCGCCGTACATAAAACCGCAGGTTAATCTCAGCAAAGTCGCGATGCCGCGGAATGCCAATGCCCCACACTCGCGTCCGCAGGAACTCAAAGCCGACCAGACTGACGAGAGCCCGTCCTTGCCACAAGTCGAGCTCTGTTCCGCGTGGGAGGTGCGGAAGCAGCGCAGACTGCTTGATCTCGTAGTTGAGCACTGCCAGGTTCCGCCACTCTGCAGTCAGAAATGGCTTCTCCGCCGATTGTGCGTGTGCTTGCTGAGATTCAGCGAACTCAACAGCATCCATGGAGATGGCTTTCCTGAAGGACAATGGCACTTTTCAAGATAAACCGTCATGCTCGGAACCGCATCACCAGTTGCAGAAAAAGAACTCTCGTCGCGTTTTACACGTCCGCCGGCGCCGGCTCGAAACGCTGGGCCTCGCGGGCAGTAATCCGATGCTGGTGCAGCATTCGCAGCGAATCGAGTGAATAGATCCCCACGGCCGTCCAGATCAGCGACAGGGAGACTACCTTCGCAGTGCTGAGCAGCTCGCGAAAGATCAGCACCGCGATCAGGAACTGGATCGTCGGAGCAATATATTGCAGAAACCCCAGCGTCGCGAAACGCAGGCGCCGCGCCGCGGCCGCAAACAATAGCAGCGGCACACAAGTCACGATTCCGCTGGCCGCCAGCTTCAGGCACATCGAAGGATCGCTCACGACAAACGCCGACGCGCCTTGCACCTTCAAGTACAGTACAAATCCCAATGCGAGCGGTACCAGCAGCAGCGTCTCGACAAACAGCCCCAGCAATCCGTCGACCGCGACTTGTTTCCGCAGCAGTCCGTAGAACGCAAATGACAGCGCCAGCGACACGGCAATCCAGGGCACGCCGAGAATGGCCACCCCGATGGCAGCCAGCACCACGCTCGCCACTTGCCAGCGGCGCAAATGTTCCTTCAGCACCACGACGCCAAGCACCACATTGACCAGCGGATTTAGAAAGTAGCCTACGCTGGCCTCGACCACCTGGTTCGTTGACACGGCGTAAATGTAGACAAACCAGTTGAACGCCAGGAGAAGCGTGCTCGTGGCAAGCGCAGTCATCACCGGGCGCGAACGAAGCGCCGGCAACACCTCGTGCCAGCGTCCCACCAGCGTGAGCACCAGCGACAAGAGCACGAAAGACCACACGATGCGCTGCGCGACGACTTCCTGCGGTGCGACGCTCGAAACGAGCTTAAAGTACAGCGGGACGAGGCCCCATAGCCCATACGACAAGACACCGTAAATTGCTCCCTTTCGCGACGGATCGCCTGGGCGCGCGATTGAGCCGCCGCTCGCGGGTACAGGCTCGGTGTCAGCGGTGGATGTCGGTGGCATAGCGTTTGGGGATACGACACGCGGCGCCGGTTCAAGGTTCGATCGGCCGCTTCGTCGTATACACCGATTCTACCGCTTGTGGACACGATGCGCGAACCCGCATCAAGCTCGCACAAGGCACTAAACCGAATCGTCGCCTAAGCGATAATCTCGCTGATGACATTGCCGAAGACGTCGGTCAGCCTTTCTTCCCGCCCCTGATGGAAGTACGTGAGATGTTCGTGATTGAGTCCCAGGAGCGCGAGAATCGTGGCGTGCAGATCGTGCAAGTGGACTTTGTCCACCGCGGCCGCAAACCCGAATTCGTCGGTTTCGCCGTACGAGATACCCCCCTTCACGCCGCCGCCGGCCAGCCACATCGTGAACCCGTAGGGATTGTGATTGCGGCCCGGCGCGCCTTCTCCCTCGGCGAACGGCATGCGGCCGAACTCGCCACCCCACAACACGAGCGTACTGTCGAGCAAACCGCGGCGTTCGAGATCGGTGAGTAACGCTGCGATTGGTTGATCGACTTCGGCACCGTGCTTTCCGTGGTTCTTCTCGACGCTCTCGTGCGCGTCCCAGGTGTCTTCCAGGTGCCCGCCGCCCGAATAAAGCTGCACGAACCGGACGCCTCGTTCAACCAGTCGCCGCGCCACCAGGCAATTCCGGCCGAACTCGTCCGTGGGGGCCTGTCCTACGCCGTACATTTCGAGCGTATGCTGGTCTTCCTTGGTCAAATCCACAGCCTCGGGCGCTTCGGCTTGCATCCGGTAGGCCAGTTCATAGCTCTGAATCCGCGAAGCCAGCTCGGTTCCGCCGGGCCGTTCATCAAGATGCTGCTGATTTAGTTCCGCCAGCAGGTCGAGTTGGCGGCGCTGGCTACCGCCTTCAAGCGGGCCGCGCAGATCGAGCACGGGTTCGCCGACCGGTCGGAACAGCGTTCCCTGATAACTGGCCGGCATGAATCCGCTGGCCCAGTTCGGCTGTCCGCTGATCGGCCCACCGCGCTTGTCCATGATCGCGACATAACCCGGCAGGCTTTGATTCATCGTGCCCAGACCATACACGACCCATGAGCCGAGCGACGGCCGGCCAATGAAGGTGCTGCCCGTGTTCATCGCCACAAGCGCCGAGCCGTGCGCATGGCTGTCCGTGTGACAGGAACGAATCAGCGCTAGCTTGTCAGCATGCTCGCGGACTTTAGCGAAGTAATCCGAAATCATCAGACCGCTCTCGCCGCCGGGCCGAAAAGGGCGCCACGCCGGCGTCAGAAACCCCATCTTGCGGCCGCCAGAATTTGTGAATTGCTTTTCGGCCGGCAGCGTCTGGCCGGCGTACTTCGCCAGTGACGGCTTGTAGTCGAACGTGTCGACGTGGCTCGGTCCACCGTTCATCATCAAGAAGATGATGCTATTGGCCTTGGCCGGATAGTGCGATTCTGCCGGCGACAGCGGGCTCTTTGGTGTATTAGTGGCTGCCATCGCATGCCGGGCGAAGAAACCATCCTGGGCCAGCAGCGACGACAGGGCCAGGCCGGCAAATCCGGCGCCCATTTCCCACACAAACTCACGCCGCGAAAGTCCGCAGGGAAACAACCGCCGACTCGAATTGGTCCGCTGATCTCGTGCCATGGACGTCATCTCTCGGTCAGTCGACGTAAATGAACTCGTTCGTATTCAGTAGCACATGGCACAGCGACGCGAGTGCCGGACCGCCATCGCCGCTGCTCATCTGCCCAGCGAGATGCGAGTGAGCCGCTGCTCGTTCCTTCTCAGTAGGAGCGCGCGAGAACGCCAGCCACCATGCCCGCTCAATTTGATTCTCACGCTGCTCGCCCGCTTCGCGGAGAAGTCGTGCGGCGAACGCCCGGCTTTGTTCATGCACGAACGCATTGTTCAAAAGCGCGAGCGCTTGTGGCGCCACGGTTGAAATGCTCCGCTGCACGACTGGTTGCGTTGTGTCGGCAAAATCGAACGTCGTCATCAAGGGCAATAGCAGCGAACGCTTCGTCATCATGTACACGCTGCGTCGCTTCTGTTCCTCGGGTGGAGACGCCTTCCAGGCCCCGGCCTTCATCGAGAGGCCTTCGAGCGCCTCGCGTGAAACAGGCGGTGCAAAGCTCGGGCCACCGACTCTCAGGTCCAACTCGCCGCTGGTAGCCAGCATGGCGTCTCGCAGCGGCTCGGCCTCCAGCCGCAATCGATTGCGCTTCCACCACAGCCGATTGGCAAAGTCAATCTGCGAATACTTCGCTTCTTGTGGATGGACAGAGTCCATCCGATAGGCGGCCGAAAGCATGATCAGCTTGTGCAGTCGCTTGAGCTTCCAGCCACCATCCATGAAGTCCAATGTCAGCCAGTCGAGCAGTTCCGGATGCGTCGGTTCGTCACCCATCGTGCCGAAGTTGTCGGGCGTTCGCACCAGTCCTTCGCCAAAGTGGTGTTGCCAGACACGATTCACCATCACGCGCGCCGTCAGCGGATTCGCTCGATCGGCAATCCACTGCGCCAGTTGCAGTCGCTGCGGAGCAGGCGAAGGTTCAGGATTCGCCGCGGACTTCGTGTCGTGCACCAGCGAAACCATCGTCAGGTAGCCCGGAGGCACCACGTCACCTTCGCTGGTGTGGTCGCCGCCGTTTAGCAGCTTGACCTCGGGCCTCTGCGCAGGGTCGCTGGTGAACGCCAGTAACTCGCCTTCGGCCGCCTTGCCACCGGCGAAGAAGTTCAGCACGGCGTAATAATCAGTCTGCGGAATCGGATCGAACTTGTGATCGTGGCAGCGCGCGCATTTGAGCGTCACCGCCAAAAACGCCGTGCTTGTCGCGTGCATCAGGTCGTCGAGCTGTTCAAACTTGTAGCTGGCCGGATCGTTGGGCTCATCGTCGAAGGTGCCTACTCGCAGGAACCCCGTCGCTGTCCGCGAGCGATCGTCGGCCCCTTCGATCTGGTCGCCAGCCAGTTGGTGCACGACGAACTGGTCGTACGGCATGTCGGCGTTGAGAGCCTCAATGACCCAGTCGCGATAACGCCAGGCATTGGGCTTCAGCGCGTCGCGCTCATAGCCGTTCGTCTCAGCAAATCGGGCAATATCCAGCCAATGCCGACCCCAGCGTTCGCCATAGTGTGGACTCGCCAGCAGTTCGTCGATCAATCGCTCAAAAGCTTCGGGCCGACTGTCGGCCACGAAGGCCTGCACTGCTTCGGGGTCAGGTGGCAGCCCCCACAAGTCGAAGTAAGCTCGGCGAATCAATTTGGCGCGGCTGACTGCCGGCGCCGGCTTCCATTCCCTTTCGCTTAGTTTTGCGAGCACGAACCGGTCGACCGGGTTGTCAGCACCTGCCCTTACTTCGGGCACGGCGTGCCGTACGAGCGGCTTGGTTGACCACAAGGCATCGTCTTCGCCGACCGCGATGTGAGCCTTCCAGCCGCCGAAGGCGACAAGAACCGCCAGAATAAGCTTCGTACACTCGCCTTGTCGTCCCGCCTTGCGCATGCCTGCTGGTCCTTGGCCTGACTTGCTGGTGGAGGTTGCTCGGCCCAGGTCCTCAGTTTAAGTCAGCACGTTGCGCCCTTCAATTAGCTGGAGTCCGTCAAACTGGCACGATTTCTTCCGAAATTGTGAAGAACGGCGGCTGCGGCAAATCTGCTGCCTCGGTGTTCAATACACGCATGAGAACGTTTACTCGACGGTGGATAGTGCGTGCGTTGAGCGGGGCCGCGGCTGGATTGACGGCTTTTGGCTTCCTATGCGACGCGGCAGTAGCGCGACATCATTCCGCGATTCGGCGGCGCGGATCAATTGCCAGCCAGGCGATGGCACCGATGCCGTAAGCCACGGTCGACAGCACAAAACTGGCCGACCAGCCGTAGCTTTGTGCCAACCGCATCACGACTGAAATTCCAATTGCCGCGCCGAGGTTGCCACACATATTGCCGACTCCGAGCACGGTGCCGGCAAACGAACCGCCGAGGTCCTGATACGTGCACCATAGCGCGCCCAATCCGAAGTCGCCCAGCAGCGAGGCGATGATGAGCAACGTTACGATCGCCAGCGGATCCTCGAGAAAGAAACACGTAGCGTATACAAGTGACGCCCCGCCATACGAAATCATGCACGGCACGCGTCTGCCCCAAGTCAGGCCCAAACGGCGCACAAGCCGATCGGTTGCGATTCCACCGGTCAGGCAGCCGACCATTCCCGCCGAAGCAGCTATGCTCGTCGTGATGCCCGCTTGGACCTCTGTCCAACCATGCATCTGGATTAGATACGTCGGCAGCAGTGTTCCCACCAGCATCCAGCCTACATTGATGCAGAAGTTGCACACCGCGAGCGCCCAGATAGAAGGGCTTGCCAGGAGTCTACTCGCCAGCACAGTGGCGGGCACTCGTGGTGCTTCTGGCTTCAGGTCCTCAACGGCCGACTCGCTGGCCTGGCCGGCAATCAACGCTCGCTCTAGCGAGTTTACTCCCGCGTGCTCTGCGGGGCAGTCGCGGAACCAACGCCAAAAGATAATGGCCCACACAAGTCCGACGGCGCCGTAAGCGATGAACACTGGCCGCCAGCGAGCGACGTCCGAGCTGAGCATTCCGACAAACGCCATCGCCAGTGCCGTGAGCGCCGGGGCGAGCACGCCGCCTGCGCGGCCTCCGAGCGATACCGCGCTATTCGCGAACCCGCGCGCATCGAAGGGCATCCAGCGACGCAGAAAGCTAGCCGTCGTGGCGTAAGCGCCGGCCTGTCCCACGCCCAACAACGCGCGCATCGTCACCAGCCCCGCCACAGTCGTGACCAGGCCCATCCCGGCGATGGCCAGCGACCAAGCGACGACATAGAGCGTGAGCGCCCGCCGTCCGCCCCAGCGATCCCCTAGCCAGCCAGCAGGAATCTGCAAAAACGCATACGACCAAAAGAAGACGCCCATCGCGTCGGCGACTTTCTTCGAGTCCGCATTCAGGTCGACCGCCATCGCCGGCACGGCCACCGTGATGGCCATTCGGTCGAGATAGAGAATCACGGCCATCGTCACGGAGAGCACTAGCACGCCGTAGCGCACCTTTGTCGGGCGATCCGCGATCAGGGGTTCGAGCGTCGTCATCGGCACTTGGGGCGTCAAATTCGCAGGGAACGCCTATCCATTGCGGTCGCGCTACCCGTCGCGTTAGCATGGCGTGCGCCTAAGCCTAACCATCGGCGCGCCACTTTAACAGCAGGAAAGTCACGCAGCATGTTGATCTTTGACGCGCACCTCGACCTGAGCATGAACGCGCTGGAGTGGAACCGCGATCTCACCCGGCCGATTGCAGAAATCCGCGCCCGCGAGCGCGGCCTTACCGACAAACCCGATCGCGGGACGAATACGGTCTCGCTGGGCGAAATGCGCCGCGGCAAAGTCGGCCTGTGTGTGGCGACGCTGATTGCGCGATACGTGAAGCCGTCGAACAAGCTTCCCGGCTGGAATGCCCGCGAAATCGCCTGGGCGCAAACCCAGGGGCAACTCGCCTGGTACCGCGCGATGGAAGACGCCGGCCAGATGGTGCAGATTCGCGATCTCGATGAGCTGCATCGCCATGTCGCTCTCTGGCAGACCCCGCCGGCCGATGCTCCGATCGGGTATATCCTCAGCCTCGAAGGCGCCGATTCGATTCTCACGCCGAAACACCTTGAGCGCGCCTGGGAGCAAGGTCTGCGCGCCATCGGGCCGGCGCACTACGGTCCCGGAACGTATGCCTTCGGCACGCACGCCACGGGTGGCATCGGAACGCTTGGCCGCGAGCTGTTGCACGAGATGCAGCGGCTCGGCTTCATACTTGACGCCACGCATTTGTGCGACGAGAGCTTTTGGGAAGCGATGGAACACTTTCAAGGTCCGGTCTGGGCGAGCCACAACAATTGCCGCGCACTGGTCAACGACACACGCCAGTTCACCGACGAGCAACTCAAGGAGTTGATTACACGCGGTGGTGTGATCGGCGCGGCGCTCGACGCCTGGATGATGGTGCCTGGCTGGGTGCGCGGAAAGACGACGCCCCAGCAGGCCGGCGTGACGCTCGAGCACATGCTCGATCATATGGATCATGTTTGCCAGTTGGCCGGCAATGCGCGTCATGCGGCCATCGGCACCGATCTCGATGGCGGCTTCGGTAGGGAGCAGAGCCCGGGCGATCTTGACACAATTGCCGATCTCTCCCGGATTCCCGCAATGCTAGCAAAGCGCGGCTATTCGCCCGAGAACGTTGAAGCCATCATGCACGGCAATTGGCTGCGTTTTCTCGAGTCAGCCTGGCGGTAAAAAGGCCATCTCGCGGGGCTCAAAGGGGTGACATTTCAGGAAAATCAGTTACAACTGAGGAACAGAACCATGCGGATTTCGCCTCGTAATACAAGGACAAGTTATCGGGGCTGCTGCAAGTGAGATTCTTAAGATCCAACCGTTCTCGCGCCGCTGGGGCGACACCGGCGCGAGACACCCCTGTGTCCCTCCTTCCGTTTCGCCCATTACGTTTGGAGTTTCTCTCTTGAGTAGTGTTGCCTCAACTGCGGTCGGTTCGGCCGATCGCTCTGGTTCTTTGCACATCGTGGCGCGAGTCATTTCCGACGTGCTCAGCCCGGCGGCGCTTGCCGTTCCCGGTCTGATGTTGGGCGTCTGGGCCAGCGGCGATCCGAGCATGTTTCGCTATGCTCTGCTGTACTTCGCCTTTGCGGTTCCAGTGCCGATGCTCTATGTCATCTGGCTGCTGAAAACCGGACGCGTTGCCGATATTCATTTGCCGAACCGGCACGAGCGGGTCGGGCCGTTCGCCGTCGCTTCGGCGGCCGCTTTGGCCGGGGTCGTCGCTTTGGTGTTCATCGGCGCACCCGCGGTATTCGTCGCGCCGATCATCGCCGCCTTGATCCAGACGCTGCTGCTCTTCGCGATCACGCTCGCCTGGCAGATCAGCATTCACACGTCGACGTCAGCCGGTCTTGCCACCTTTGCTGCTCTCGGAATCGGCGGTGGCGCAATCCTGTTTTCGCTGCTCGTGCCGATCGTGATGTGGGCCCGGCTCTATCTCAAGCGGCACACCTTCGCCCAGACGCTGGCTGGCGCCGCGCTTGGCTGCGGATCTTTCGCCGGGCTGTTTCTGCTGCAAGGCATTGCCTGGTAGTTCCGCCTTGTTCCGTGGATCCGGCCATTTGCAGATCGTCGTCGCGTCGCGTTTGGCACTGCGCTGTTGGTTCTCAAGCCATGAAAGTGGTCGACAAACGGCGCTTTGTGGGGTATTCATGGTACAGCCGGGGCCGAGGCGCCCTGGGTAAACCTTGCTGCCGGCGAACGAACTCTAAGACGAACTGCGGAGCCGACCATGGCTAAGAAAGCTAAACCTGCCGCCGCGAAATCCGCTCTCGGCAAGCCCGCCAAGTCGAAGCCGGCTGCGGTGAAATCAGAGAAAGCCGCAGCCAAGCCGGGTAAAACGACGGCCAAACCGGCAAAACCTGCCAAGGGCCCGACTTCTCTGCGAGCGGCCAAGAAGCTCGCAGCTCCGGCATCCGCACCTCCGCTCGCAACTGCCCCGCCAACCGCGCCGCCATCCCTGTCCGATCGTTACGGCAGTTTCGAAGACGCCAGAAATGCGACGATCGATGCGCTGCTCGCGTCGATCGAGGCGGCCGAAGTCCGGCTCCTGGAAGTGAAGCGGTCTTGCACTTTCGAACAGCTCGAGCCTCTCGCTAACGGCACTGGCTAGTCGCTTACGCAAGGCGATCGCATTTCCCGCGCGGTGCGCATCAGCGTTTTCGTTGCCATCGCCGTATCGTGAGCGCCCACGATACTGCCAGGTAGTACACGGGATAGAACAGCGAGATCATCGCCCACTGCCACGACTGCTCGGCCAGTTTGGCGTCCTCCGGCGGGTCGCTGGCTGGGAGGGCCCACAGCACCCACAACAGCATTACCACCCACACGCCGCCCAGGAAGTTGCTTAACCGGCTGAGCACCGCGCCGCGGCTAGGATACAGGTAGTAACTCGGCACGAATGTGAGTGCCGCGAGTACGAGCACCAGCACGGCCGACAACCAGCCGGGCCACTTCAGCACATAGAGATAAAATACGACGATGTTCCAGTACGATGGAAATCCCACGAAGTAGCCGTCACTGGTCTTGGCCGGAATCTGACAAAAGCCGTAAGCGCTTGCCACCAGCGCCACGACCAGCACCCACGACATGCTTTCGGGCACGATCTCTGCCCGCCACATCAAAAGCAGTGGCAGGCTCGTGAAGGTTAGGAAGTCGATGATGTCATCCAGCTTCGCGCCATCGAAGCCGGGAATCAACTCCTTGACCCGCAGCCGCCGCGCGAGCGAGCCGTCGGTCGCATCGACCAGACAGGCCGCGAGCATCAAGAAGAATGCGAGTCGAAACGATTCGGCGGTACCCTCGACAATCGCCACGGCCATTCCGGCCGCGAGCACCAACCCCACGCCAGTGAATGCGTGCGCGACCCAAGCCACCCAGTTTGGCCAGGGCGGCGGATCGGATCTAGACTCGCCCTGCTGATATTGCTCCAGGCGACTCGGTTCGTGTTCGCGTTGAATCATTGCGTTACCCGATCCTTTAGTCCCGCTGTTTGCCGCGGTGGCTGCGGAATCGCCCGCGGTGGATCCCAAGCACCTGTGTATCGCGAAACAACCGGCAGCAGAACCAAGCCTGTCGCCGCGGCCACGATTCGCACGGGAAACAGAGTCGACTCGCCGGCGTCATCCATCCACGCCGCGCTTCCGCCGGGCAGCCACGGCGCAAACCACGCAGCATACGGAATAAATGGTGGCACGCGTAAGATCGGTTCGCCACCTCCCAGTCGCAAAATTAGCGACACGGCGAACGCCACGATCGAACCCGTGCGATTAGCGCGCGGGTCGTAAAGCGCGTAAAGCAATTGCGGGAACAGCAGCACGAATACCAGATCGCTGGTAAAGAACCACAGTCGCTGCACGCTCTGCACTTCGAGGGCAAGCATCGCCGCCAGCGCGCCGAGTAGCAAGATCGCCAAGCGAATCGCCCGTCGCATGCCGACCGTCGAGACATTTGGCCGAGCGATCGCGCGCACGAAGTTCCAACTGATCATGGAACCGGCTGAAAGGATCGAAGCGCTGAAGCTTGACGTCACTGCGCCCACGATCGCTGTCAGCCCCAGGATCGCAACCGCCGGCGGCAGGGCATACTGGAACAGCAGGGGCAGCGCCATCGTGGGCGAGGCGGCCAGTTGTTCCCGTGCCGTGTCACTCCAGTGTGGATAGGCGAACGCCACCACACCCAACAGCAGCGGCGGAATCGTCAACACCATCGTGATCAGCCCGGCTGTGATCGAATGCCACTTGGCTTTAGTCGGTGTTTCGCACGCTTGAATTCGTTGAAAGTAACAGTTCCAGGGAATGCCGCCGAGCATGAGCATAATCGACATGTCCCACCAACCGACAATCCGCGGTGCGGTCCAAAAGCCGTCTGCCCTCGTGGGCGGAATCACACGCGCGGCCGTGCCGTGTGCTGCAGCGTACGCGCTCCAGACGGAATCCCAACCTCCTGCTGCGTGCAGTGCAAGCGGCAGCGCGACGAGCAGTCCGAACGGGATCAGCATGAACTGCACCGAGTCGGTGTACCCGACGCTCCACATGCCACCCCACAGCGTATAAAGCGTCACCACGCCGGCCGAGACCAGGATCGCGGTCGTCAGGTTCAGCCCCAGCATCACGCCGAAAGTGGCTCCGATTGCAACGAGAAGTTCAGCACTCCAGAAAATCTCACCGAGCAGTGCCGGCACCGAAAGCACGGCGGACCAATTTCGCCCGAATCGTGCGGTCAGCGGATCGACGAGCGTCACGAACTCGAGCGCGCGCATCTTGCGTGCGAAGAATAAACCGCCCAGCACCAGGCTCATTCCGAAGCACATTCCGCCCTGCCAACCCGAGGCGATGCTGGTCATCGCCCCTTCGGCCGTGCCCAACAGGTACCCGCCGTCGATCCAGGTGGCGGCCATCGTGATCGTGGCCATCCAAAAGGGCATCGAGCGCCCGGCCACGAGAAGTTCGGTGGCACTGCCGACCTTGATACGCCGCGAAGCGCGCCAACCGACGACCAGAAACACGACATACAGGAACGAGACGGCCGCGATGCCTGCCCAGTTGGCTCCCTCCATCGCGCGAGTTCCTCTTACTGTGGCGTGCTGTCCGCTGCGTGTAAGTCCGTTACAGCGGCTGCGGACGCCAATTCCGGTCCTGAGTCCTCGCCAGGATCAACTTCTTCGGCCGACTCTGCCGGATTCTTGCGTAGTACGCCTGCCGGGGCCGAGAGCAACGCCGCTCGCATCCGTGCCATCAGGCTGGCCGACTGCACATACAGCATAAACTGATGTTGCTTGCCGACGTATCCGCTGACGTCGATCTGCGTCACCTTGGCGGCCTCGGGGCCAAGTGCGCGACGGCTGATGCCGGCATATCCCAGGGCCACGCGTCCTGAACGTCGTCCGGAGAGTATCTCATAGCGTTTCAGCAGTCGGTCGGCGCAGTTATTCACCAACAGCATGTGCGCGGTCATAGTCAAAGCCTGCCCATGAAACCTGCCCGGCAAGATCCAGCCGTTATCGAGCGCCGAGGCCAGCAGCACGGCGTTTGCCGGGACGCGCTCGGGATGCACTCGCTCCAGCACTCTGCCGCAGAGTTCGCCGCCACCCAAGAGATGCAAAGCGCCCGTTGCCGCTCGAGCGCCGAAGCTATGAGCCCACAGGCTCAGCGGGGCATTGGGATCGAGACGATCCAGGAACCAGGCCAGGTAGTACGCGGTGGTATCCGTGCGAGCTGCTTTGATCCGCGCGTCCTCAATCGGGCCGCCCATCTTGTCGCTGGGCCACGACCAGGCGATATAGCGAATCGGCCGCGCGTCAGCGCAGCGGACCAGCGAACGATAGCTCGTCCAGGCACGCTCGAACGCATCGCCGGACGACAGCCGGTTGCCATGCAAGTAGACAACCGTGTTGGTCCCTGGGTCTTCGACCGCCAGCAACTCATCGAGATTCGCGCGTGTCCAGTGTCGCTGGCAATCGTAGCGCCAGTATTGCAGGCGCGGTTCCATACAATTGCTGGCGCATCCCAGCGAGCGATCGCTCACCAGCCACAATTGGTCCTGTGGTCGCAGTCCACTGCAGCTCCGGCCGCCCGCAACTGCTTGGGCCGCATACGGAATGGCGACGGTCAAAACCAACGCGGCCAATAACGTGCGGCGAAGAAGCGACTGCGTGCGGTGCATGTCTTGCATGGAGTGGCCGCTGGGGGATACTGACGCGAATGTGTGGCGATCGTTCCGCGGGCGCGGTCTGGCGAAAACACATGCGACCACGAGCCTCACGTAGAATGTAGCACTTTTTCAACCTGGGTGACGCGAAAATTCAACGTGTTGCCAAATCTCAACGCGCCGCGCTTGCCGCTTCATCCCTACAGGGTAGAGTTGCATGCCGAGCTCTTGAGATGCCCGCTCGGCTCCTAACTGTCGTGTCGGAGCTAACAGTCATGAAGATGCTTCTGGTTCTCGCGGGCGTAGTGCTTATGGCCAGCGCATGCGGTTGCCGCGGTCGCCAAACGGCGTATCGTCCTTGTGCGCCGGTTTCACCGTGCTGCACGCCGGCTTGCTCGTCGGGCTGCTCGCCTGTCACGGAGTATGCGACAAGCGCTGAAGGCTACTCGGTCGCACCCTCGACGGGAATGCCCGCGCCCACCCTGTCAGCGCCGGTAACCGTCGGTCCGTCGACGATCATTCCGGGCCCCGAGGCGTACACGCCGGCTCCGTAGTAATTCGATTGACCCGCGCGGCACATCGTCGAGGGCTTCGAGCGCTGTGCCGCGCGCCGGTTTCAAATCGAACTCAATCCCGTGAGTGCGCCAGGCCGCTCGATCGCTACCAGCAGATCTTGAGCGGCCTTTCGCGTCTCCTTTTTTGCCGTCGGGGGGCACACCACGTCGTTAGCCGTTACATTCCGCACAATCGCCACGCCGCCCGCAGCCGGGCCTTGAGATTCCACAACTGCGCCCGAGATTCACAATCTGCCGCGATTAGAATGAGAGAGTTGGCCGGGGCGGCATCCTTCTGCCGCGGTTCAGCGCCTTGCTATTTCTGATTGCACGGACGCCTCTCAAGCTTTGGGAAACAACCGCCGTGCGAATCTCGTTGTTCTGTTTGCTATTTATTGCCGTCGCGTTGTTGGCTGATGGTGTTCTGTCGGTTGCCGCCGCGCAAGAGAGCGTCGAATCCGGCAAGGGGCCCGTTCTCGGCGACGAAGTCACCACCAAGCTCAAGCTCGGCGTCACTATCAAAGCAACGGGCAACATGTTCAACGGCATCGCCAACATTCCGATCCCGTCCGAGTGGCCCGAGCAGAAGGTCAAAATCTTCCAGGAAGATGTGACGAGCAACGTCAAACGCGTGACCGAGCGCGACATTTCGGGCGGCGGCGGACTGAAGCAGATGGTCGTCGAAATTCCGCAGCTCGCCGGCGGCCAGGAGGCGCACGCAATCGTCATCTATGAAATCACGCGTCGCAAAATGCAGCCGCCGGCCGACACCTCGATCTATCGCATTCCCAAAAAGCTCGATCGAACGATGCAGCTCAACCTGGGCCCTAGCCCCATGATCGAGAGCCGGCACCCCAAGATCGTTGCCGCGGCCAAGAAGGCTGTCGTCGATGCGGGCACCGCCTGGGATCAGGTCGATGCAATTGCCAACTACGTTCGCACGAACGTGCAGTTCAAAGAGGGAAAGCTGAAAGGCGCCGCGAAAGCCCTGCTCGACGGCGACGGCTACACCGACGAGCTCGTGTCGCTGTTCGTGGCGATGTGTCGCTCGCAAAAGATTCCCGCCCGCACGGTATTCGTCAAAGGCGATTGCCACGCCGAGTTTTATCTCGAAGATGACGATAGCCAGGGCCACTGGTTCCCCTGCGTGCTGACGGGCGGCATGCCGCTGGGTACGCTCGACGAAGTTCGGCCCGCTCTGCAGAAGGGTGATAACTTCAGGAATCCCGAAAACACGAAGGAAAGTCTCCGCTACGTCCGCGAGTTCTTCCAGGCGGCAGCCCGCGGCGGCAGCCCCAAAGTGGAATTCATCTCCGAACCGGTAGCGAACTGACGCGGCAAGCGACTGTGCGTTGAGCCAGTGCTGCGTCATCTCTTTCAGCCGCCGGCTTTGCCGGGGGGCCGCAATTCTAACCGGAACAGCTTAGCCAAACACATCCAGGCCTGCGTCACTGCGATGCGCTGTCGTTCGCGAGTTCGCCGGGCTCGAAGCCTCGGACGCCGCTGTTCAGCCCAATTCGTCCGCCGGCTGCATACGTCTTTTCCAGACGCTCGAGTGTTCCCGGCGGCAGCTCAATTTCGCCATCCTGTACTCTTCGCCGCAGCTCAGCAAAGTGCTTCTTCGCCTTTTCGCGATGCTCTTCGACGGTTTGCGAAGGGGGCAGCCAGCGCA
>Ga0169931_10006682_pt1 | contig 17298 bp, 14 predicted proteins | sample Kivu_15m_20L_FD_129675 | JGI IMG/M metagenome (GOLD analysis project Ga0169931, IMG submission 129675) | Freshwater microbial communities from Lake Kivu, Western Province, Rwanda to study Microbial Dark Matter (Phase II) - Kivu_15m_20L... | ecosystem: Environmental > Aquatic > Freshwater > Lake...
CTCACCGGTCTTGCTGGTGGGCAGCACACGGATCACCCGGTCGCCGCCCGGCGCCAGGGCCGACAGGTCGCAGAAAAAGGCCTCATGGTTCCGCAATCCGTAGGTGGCGAGCAGTCCGTACACCAGCCGCCAGCGCGGATTGGGAATCATTGCCTGCAGTTCGAGGATCCGGGTGTCGCTCGGTAATTGGCGGAACTGGGCCCGGTGCAGTCCGTAGCCAGCACCCCGCTCCCCCCAGTCGGCGGGCAGCTCGACCCCGCAGTGCCGTGCCAGGGCGGCCAGGGCGGTGGTGCACTGCTGGCGGCTGCGGCTGCCCAGGACGTAGCTCTCCAGCACCTCCACCAGCAGCGCCGCGCTCAGATCGGCAGCCTGGGCCTCGGCATGGCGCCCCAGCCGACGCAGGTACGGCAGGTAGGCGCTGGTCCAGGTGGTGCGGCTGCCGGCAGGGTTGCGGCGGCGACGCGGGTCGTTGAAAAAGCTTGTCTCAAAGCTCTCCAGCTGCAGCCTGAGGGCGCTGCGGGGTCGCTGCTCGCCGGGATCCTCCCTGGCGAGGGTGCGACGGTTCTGCCATTGCTGCCAGTCAAAGCGACCCTGTTCGAGTTGCTGGTGCACCAGCAGCATCAGCTGCTGGGCCTGCCGCAAGCCCGCCGGATCAGCGTTGCAGCCCAGGCTGAGGCGTTGGATCGGCCGTTGATCGCTGCCCCGGCGACAGGGCAACGGGCCCCGCAGGCCCAGGCGATCGCCGCGCCGCTCGAGCCGCAGCCGGATACCGGCTGCCGCCGCCAGCTGGTTGTGCTGCTGCAGCTTCAACGCCAGGTCGGCATCGGCGGACATCGTCTGTCCAGAGCGGTGGCGGGACGTCCGAAGGTATCGGCCGTCCGCGCCTGGGGCCAGCGGACCGCCAGCAGCGTTACGCTCTGCGGTTTCTGACGGCGCGAGCACGGGCATGGCCAAGGTGGGCGTGCTGTTGTTGAACCTCGGGGGTCCTGAACGCATTCAGGACGTGGGCCCGTTTCTGTACAACCTGTTTTCGGACCCGGAGATCATCCGGCTGCCGAACCCTGCACTGCAGAAGCCGCTGGCCTGGTTGATCAGCAGCCTGCGCGCCGGCAAGTCCCAGCAGGCCTACCGCTCGATCGGCGGCGGGTCCCCCTTGCGCCGCATCACCGAACAACAGGCCCGCGAACTGCAGAGCACGCTGCGCAGCCGCGGCATCGAGGCCACCAGTTACGTGGCGATGCGCTATTGGCATCCGTTCACCGAGTCGGCGGTGGCCGACATCAAGGCGGACGGCATCGATGAGGTGGTGGTCCTTCCCCTTTACCCACACTTCTCGATCAGCACCAGCGGCTCCAGTTTTCGCGAGCTCCAGCGCCTGCGGCAGGCCGATCCCGCCTTCGCCAGCCTGCCCCTGCGCTGCATCCGCAGTTATTTCGACCATCCGGGCTACATCGATTCGATGGCGCGGTTGATCGCCCGTGAAATTGAGGCGTGCGCCGATCAGCCCTCGGCCCATGTCTTCTTCAGCGCCCATGGTGTGCCCAAGAGCTACGTCGAAGAGGCTGGCGATCCCTACCAGCGGGAAATCGAGGCCTGCACCCAACTGATCATGGATCGCCTGGCCGACCTGCTGGGCCATGGCAACCCCCACACCCTTGCCTACCAGAGCCGGGTGGGTCCGGTGGAGTGGCTCCGGCCCTACACCGATGACGCCCTGCATGACCTGGGGGCTGCCGGGGTCAAGGACCTGGTGGTGGTGCCGATCAGCTTTGTCAGCGAGCACATCGAAACCCTCGAGGAAATCGACATCGAGTACCGCGAGATCGCGACCGAATCGGGCGTTGTCAATTTTCGGCGCGTGCCGGCCCTCGACACCGATGCGACCTTCATCGCGGCGCTGTCCGATCTGGTGCAGCACGCCCTGGGGGGTCCCGAGGTGAACCTGGACCAGGCAGCGGCATTGCCCACCAAGGTCAAGCTGTACCCCCAGGACAAATGGGCCTGGGGATGGAACAACAGCTCCGAGGTCTGGAACGGCCGCTTGGCGATGCTTGGTTTTTCCGCTTTTCTGCTCGAGTTGATCAGCGGTCGGGGGCCGCTTCATGCCCTCGGGCTGCTCTGAGCGTTTGCTGCAGTTGGCTCGGACGGGGCTGGTGGTCGCCGTCCTGTCGGGCCTGCTGCCGGCCCCTGCCCAGGCCAATGGGCGCTGGCGTTCGGGTGCCTTTCCGGTGGCCAGTTTTGCGGGGTACACGAGCCACTACGGCAGCCGACTGGGTCCCGGCGGCAGCGTCGAACCCCATCACGGGCTGGACATCGCCGCACCGCTGGGATCCGCAATCCAGAGCTGGTGGGCCGGGGTGGTGCAGGAGCTGATCAGCGACGGCACCTGCGGCATCGGCCTGGTGATCCGATCCGGCCAGTACGAACACATCTACTGCCATCTGGCCGGCGCGGTGGACGGCGGTAGCTACCGCAGCGGTCCGGTGCGCCTGCGCCAGGGGCAGCGCGTGGCGACAGGCCAGCTGATCGGGCATGTCGGGCTCTCTGGCCGCACCACGGGTCCGCACCTGCATTGGGGGGTGCGTTTTGCCGGACAATGGCTTGACCCGGTTCGGGTGCTGCGGGCCATGGCCGCTGCGCGCTCGGCGAAACGCCTGCCGCCCCCTAGGGTTGGGGGCAGTCGATCTGCGCTGCTGCGGCCGTGACGCTCACGCCTCTCACCCCTGCCACCACTGCAGGCCCCACGGTCACACCGTCCCTGACGGGTGCGCAACGGGTCAAGGGCGCCCATGCGCTGATGGATGCCCTCCATCGCCATGGGGTGGAGGTGATCTTCGGCTATCCCGGTGGAGCGATTCTGCCGATCTACGACGAGCTTCATCTCGCCGAGTCACGCGGCTGGCTGCGTCACATCCTGGTGCGCCACGAACAGGGTGGTGCCCACGCCGCCGACGCCTATGCCCGCTCCACCGGCAGGGTGGGGGTCTGTTTCGGCACCTCGGGCCCCGGCGCCACCAACCTGGTGACCGGCATCGCCACCGCCCAGATGGATTCGGTGCCGATGGTGGTGATCACCGGTCAGGTGCCCCGTGCCGCGATCGGAACGGATGCCTTTCAGGAGACCGACATCTTTGGCATCACCCTGCCGATCGTCAAGCATTCGTGGGTGGTGCGCGATCCGGCCGACATCGGCCGGATCGTGGCCGAAGCCTTTTTGATTGCGGCCAACGGTCGCCCGGGTCCGGTGCTGATCGATGTGCCCAAGGACGTGGGCGCCGAACTGTTCGATTACGTTCCGGTCGAGCCAGGCTCGGTCGTTCCCGCTGGCTTTCACCTGCCCCCTGCCCCCCAGGGCGAGGCGATCGAGGCGGCTCTGCAGCTGATCCGTCAGGCCCGCCGCCCCCTGCTGTACGTCGGTGGGGGTGCCATCAGCAGCGATGCCCATGACCAGGTGCAGCAGCTGGCCGAGCGCTTCAGGCTGCCGGTCACTACAACCCTGATGGGCAAGGGCGCCTTTGATGAGAACCATCCCCTGTCGGTCGGCATGCTGGGGATGCATGGCACCGCCTATGCCAACTTTGCCGTCACCGAGTGCGATCTGCTGATCGCCGTGGGTGCCCGTTTTGATGATCGCGTCACCGGGCGCCTCGATGGCTTTGCCCCCCGTGCACAGGTCATCCACATCGACATCGATGCGGCCGAAATGGGCAAGACCCGTCTTCCCGATGTGCCGGTTGTGGGCGATGTCCGGGCCGCGCTGATCCAGTTGCTCCAGGCTTCAGCCGGTGAAGACGCCCAGGGCCGCACGGAGGCCTGGCTTGATCGGATCAACACCTGGAAGCAGCACTACCCCTTGGTGGTCCCTGCCGCCGAGGGCGACATCGCCCCCCAGGAGGTGGTGGTGGCCCTGCGCGACCTGGCACCCAGCGCCTACTACACCACTGATGTGGGGCAGCACCAGATGTGGGCCGCCCAGTTCCTGCGCAACGGACCCCGCCGCTGGATCAGCAGTGCCGGGTTGGGCACCATGGGCTTTGGCATGCCAGCGGCCCTGGGCGTGCAGATGGCCCATCCGGAGGCTCAGGTCATCTGTGTCGCCGGCGATGCCTCAATCCTGATGAACATCCAGGAATTGGGCACGCTCAGCCAATACAACCTGCCGGTCAAGGTGGTCGTGCTCAACAACGGCTGGCAGGGCATGGTGCGCCAGTGGCAGGAGAGCTTCTACGAGGAGCGCTACTCCGCCTCGGAGATGACGGGTGGGATGCCTGATTTCGTGGCCCTGGCCGAAGCGTTCGGCGTGCGCGGCGTGCGCATCAGCGATCGCGGCGAGCTCAGATCCCAGCTCGCCGCAGCCCTGGCCCATGACGGTCCGGTGTTCGTTGATGTGAAGGTGCGTCGCAACGAAAACTGTTATCCGATGGTCCCCCCCGGGGCCAGCAACGCCCAGATGGTCGGTCTTCCCAGCCATCCTGAACTGGCGATCGATACCAGTCGGCAGTGCGGCAGCTGCGGTGCCACCACCCTCAGTGCCCACCTTTTCTGTCCCAGCTGCGGCGCCAAGCTTTGAGGTCACTGCTGACCCGTGGGTTGATCCTGGTGCTGACCCTGATGGTGGCTGTCGGCAGTGCTGCCGCCGCCGAGGTTCTTCAGGTCCGCAGTTCCACGCTGCTGCAGATCGGTGACCAGAACCGCAGTTACGGGGTCGAACTGGCTTGTTATGGCCTGTCGGTCGACGAGGACGGGGCCGCCGCCACCCGTTGGTTGCGCAGCAACCTGCCCCGTCACACCCGCGTCAACCTGCGGCCCATGGGGGTCGAGGGTGGCGTGTTGAAGGCTCGGGTGCAGCGCCTGGACCAGGGCACAGACCTGGCCAGCGACCTGGTGGCCGCCGGTTACGGTCGGGCGATTGAAGAGTGCGGCACATGAGCCTGAACCGGACAGCCCGCGGCATTGTGCTGGTGCCTTCGCTGCTGCTCGGTGGGGCTTTCATGGCCGCCGGTGTCTGGGCGGATGGCCCGGCGGCGGCCAACCGCCCCCTGGCCCTGGCCCTGGGTGGCCTGCTGATGGGGGCGGGGCTGCTGGCTCAGTTGTTACCCGATGCAGGGGCCGGCGATGCCCCTGACTCTGACTAGGGCTTGGCGGCTGGCGGAGTGGTTGGTGCCGCCTTTTGTTGTTGCTGCTGCTGTTGCTGAACGAGGGTGAAGTAGTCGGGGGTAGGGAAGAACACGAACACGTCGTCCTTGGCCTTGATGATCTCGCGCAGGGCTGCGGTCAGATCGGCGGCCTGGAGCTCAAGTTTGCCGGAATCGGGTGTCCCTGCCAGCGCTTTCTGCAGGTCGTCGTAGCGGAAAAAGAACAGCCCTCGCTGACCCTGGGGGGTGTTGATCGTCAGAAAGGGTTTGGTGAAGAAGACCGGTGTGTTCAGACCCTCCTGGATCTGCTTGTCGGTCAGTCCCTGCTTCTTGAGAATCGCGATCGCCTGCTGCCGATCCTGATCGCGCGAGACAACGGGGGCCACCAGGGTGCGGCCGTCCTTGAGCTGTTTGTTCAGCTCTTCCACCTTCTCGTTGGCCACGTTCAGGGGGATGGCCAGCACCTGCGCCTTGAGCTGGGGATTGGCCTTGTTGAAGTTGGCGAGCTCGGTGTCTGCCTGCTTCCGGTCGAGGTACAGCGGCAGGATCAGAGTCTTGTCGCGCGGGATCGGCAGGGGCACCCCCTGGGCGTTGGTCAGCACGAAGACGGGGATCACCGCCAGCTTCTTGATCGCTTCGGCCTCAGGGATCGCCAACGCCGGCGCCACGGTCAGCAGGGGTGCGCTGGCCAGCAGGGGTGCGACGGCCAGCGACAGGCACCAGCGCAGGGAACGCCGGAAACCGGCAGGGCGACGAAAACTCAACGGACATGTCTGCAGCTCGCGCAGCCTAAACAGCGTTGCTGCCGTGCACCAGCCCCCGGCAGCGCCGGCGGAACTGGTCACAGTGAACGGTGCACGGATGCAAGGCATGCCATGGACCCTCTGGTGCTTCCCCTGCAGAGCGTCGGACTCGATGATGTGGCCCAGGTCGGTGGCAAGAACGCTGCCCTGGGCGAGATGCTCAGCCAGTTGACGGCTGCAGGGGTGCGGGTACCGGCTGGCTTTGCCACCACAGCCGCGGCCTATCGGCAGATCCTGGCGCAACCCGCGGCCACGGGGTGCGGCAGTCTGCGTGAGCAGCTGGGCGCCCTGCTGCTGGATCTGGCCAGTGATGATCTGACGGCGTTGCAGGCGGCCGGCGCAGCCGCACGCCGTCTGCTGGAGCAGGCCCCCTGGCCGCCCCAGCTCGAGCAGGCCATTCTTGCGGCCTATGGGGCCATGGGTGCGGGTCCCGTGGCGGTGCGCTCCAGTGCCACGGCCGAGGATCTGCCCGAGGCCAGCTTTGCCGGCCAGCAGGAGACCCTGCTCAACATCGAGGGACCCGAGGCGCTGCTGGCGGCCTGCCGCCGCTGTGTGGCCTCACTGTTCACCGATCGGGCGATCGTGTACCGGCAGCAGCTGGGCTACGACCATCTGGCCGTGGCCCTGTCGGTCGGCGTGCAGCGCCTGGTCCGGGCCGGTCAGGGCGCAGCCGGCGTGATGTTCACGATCGACACCGAGAGCGGTTGCAGCGATCTGGTGCTGCTCAACGCCGTCTACGGCTTTGGTGAGTCGCTGGTTCAGGGGGCGGTGAACCCCGATGAACTGCTGGTGTTCAAGCCCACCCTGGGCCAGGGGTATCGGGCGATCCTCAGCCGGCGGCTGGGCAGCAAGGCCCAGCGGCTGGTGGCAGATCCCCGTGGTGGACTGCAGCTCGAACCGGTCCCCGAGGCCTTGCAGCAACGCTGTGCCCTCAGTGATGACGAGGCGTTGCAGCTGGCCCGTTGGGCTGTGTTGATCGAACAGCACACGACCCTGCGCCGCGGCAGTCCGACGCCGATGGACATCGAGTGGGCCCGCGATGGCATCAGTAGCGAGCTGTTCATCCTGCAGGCGCGACCGGAAACCGTGCAGTCGCGCCGGCGGCCCCAGCTGTTGCGGCAGTGGAGCCTGGCCCCCCACACCGCCACGCCACTGGTGAGTGGCAGGGCTGTCGGGGGTGGGGTCAGCAGCGGCCCCGCCCGCGTGTTGGCCGACCCCAGCCAGATCCACCGCTTTGCTGATGGGGATCTGTTGGTGAGCCGGCGCACCGATCCCGACTGGGAGCCGATCCTCAGGCGGGCCGGCGGCGTGATCACCGACCAGGGCGGCCGCACCTGCCATGCCGCGATCCTTGCCCGCGAACTCGGGATCACGGCGATCGTCGGCACCGGCGACGGCACCCGTCGCATCGCCGATGGCCAGCCGATCACCGCCAGCTGCTGTGAAGGCGAGGAGGGCCATGTCTATCCCGGCCTGCTTGCCTACAGCGTCGAGGAGCAGGAGCTGGGCGTCCTGCCGCCGACGCGCACCCGCCTGCTGCTCAACCTGGCCAATCCCGATGCGGCGTTTGTGCAGGCCCAATTGCCCTGCGATGGCGTGGGGCTCGCCAGGCTCGAATTCATCATTGCCAGCCAGATCGGCATCCATCCCCTGGCCCTGTTGCAGCCCCACCGGGTGACCGGTGAGGCTGCACGCCGCGCAATCGCCACCCGCATCGCCGGCCACGGCGATGGGCCGGCGTATTACGTCGCGCGGCTCAGCGAAGGCATGGCGCGCATGGCGGCGGCGTTCTACCCCCGGCCGGTGCAGCTGCGTTTCTCAGACTTCAAGAGCAACGAATATGCCGGTCTGCTGGGCGGACAGGACGTTGAGCCGCGTGAAGAGAACCCGATGCTGGGCTGGCGTGGCGCCTCGCGCTATGCCGATCCCGCGTTCGCGGCGGCTTTTGCGCTCGAGTGCGCAGCCCTGCTGCGGGTGCGACGCGAGCTGGGTCTGAGCAATGCCATGGCGATGGTGCCGTTCTGTCGCACCCCTGCCGAGGCCGACCGCGTGCTGGCTGCGATGGCTGCTGCCGGGTTGGTCCGGGGGGAGCAGGGGCTGCAGGTCACGATGATGTGTGAACTGCCGGCCAACGTGTTGCAGCTCGAGGCCTATGGCCAACGCTTTGACGGGTTTTCGATCGGTTCGAATGATCTGACCCAGCTGACTCTGGGCGTTGATCGGGAATCAGCCCGGGTGGCCGAGCTGTTTGACGAGCGCAATCCGGCTGTGCTGGAGCTGATCCGTCAGGCGATCCGGGCCGCCCACAAGTGCCACCGGCCGATCAGCTTTTGTGGACAAGCCCCCAGTGATGATCCAGCGTTTGTTGACCTGTTGCTGGCCGAGGGCATCGATGCGATCAGCTTCAATCCCGACGCGCTCATCCGTGGGCGGCTGCGGGTCGCAGCTGCAGAGCAGCGGCTGGAGCTGGATCGCTCAGGCTCCACAGCAGCACGGCATGCGCCATGAACCGCCAGGCACTGAGCACCGCCAAGCCGACGCACAACGGACAATGGGTGATCGACATGGCGCAGCTCCAGATGCCAGAACCCTGGCACCGAAGCCGCGCGCCCGGGGGCCGCTGCAATGAATCCTCAGCACGTTGGTGAGCCTGTGCCGCAGTCGCACTCGGGTGGTGGCACCTGGCGGCTGCACCAACTCAAGCTGCCGCTCGACCACAGCGACAGCGATCTGGAGCTGGCTGTGTGCCGTCGTCTGCGCCTGCGTCCTGAACAGCTGCGACGCTGGACGCTGGTCAAACGCAGCGTCGATGCCCGCCGTCGCGATGGCATCCGGTTGGTCTACAGCCTCGATCTGGAGCTCGATCTGCCGGCGGCGCTGCTGCGGCGTCTGGCAGAGCGCGCAGCAACCGACCCCCATCTGCAACCGACGCCCGACACCCGCTACCGCCTGCCGCTGCAGTTGCCAGCGGACCATGCGCTGCCCCGCCCTGTGGTGGTGGGTGCCGGACCCTGCGGGTACTTCGCGGCGCTGGTCCTGGCCCAGATGGGGCTGCGGCCGCTGCTGTTGGAGCGGGGCCGTGATGTCAGATCGCGCACTGCCGACACCTTCGGCTTCTGGCGGGGCCAACGCCCGCTCGATCCCGAGTCAAACGCCCAGTTCGGCGAGGGCGGCGCCGGCACCTTTTCGGATGGCAAGCTCTACAGCCAGGTGAGCGAGCCCCCCGCCTATCAGCGCAAGGTGCTTGAGGAGCTGGTGGCGGCCGGGGCCAATCCCGAGATCCTCACGCGCCACCATCCCCACATCGGCACCTTCAAGCTAGCGACGGTGGTGCGGGGGCTGCGCAGCGCGATCGAAACCCTCGGCGGCAGCGTGCGGTTTGAGAGTCGCGTGGATCGCTTGCTGCTTCATCCCACCACACGCCAGATCGAGGGGGTGCAGCTGGCCGGCGGCGAGCAGATCCCAGCCAGCCAGGTGGTGCTGGCCCCTGGTCACAGTGCGCGCGATGTGTTCGCCCTGCTGCAGCAGCAGGGGGTGGTCCTGCAGGCCAAGCCCCTGGCCATGGGCCTGCGCATCGAGCACCCCCAGGCCCTGATCGATCAGGCCCGTTGGGGGCCCGCGGCGGGCCATCCCCGTCTGGGCGCGGCCGAATACAAGCTGGTGCACCATTGCCAGAGCGAGGAGCTGGCCGGTCGCTCGGTCTGGAGTTTCTGCATGTGTCCAGGGGGGCTCGTGGTGGGTGCCACCTCCGAGCCCGGGCTTGTGGTCACCAATGGCATGAGCCAGCACAGCCGCCGCGAGCGCAATGCCAACAGTGCGCTGGTGGTCAACATCACCCTCGACGACCTTGAGCCTTACGGGGCCTTTGCCGGTGACCCACTGGCCGGTGTGGCCTTTCAGCGGCACTGGGAGCAACGCGCCTTTGCCCTGGGCGGCGGCACCCATGCTGCCCCCAGCCAGTCGCTGCATGGGTTTCTGGGGTCCCCTAGCGAGGCCAGCGAGGTGGAGCCCTCCTACCGACCCGGTGTGGTCGAGGCCGATCTGGCCGCGTGCCTGCCCGCCTTTGTGACCCAGGCCCTGCGCGAGGCGATCCCCCGGTTTGAGCGGGTTCTGCCGGGGTATGTCGCTGCTGCCGCCAGGTTGACCGGGGTCGAGACCCGCACGTCCTCACCGGTGCGCATCTGCCGCGAGGGCGGCAGTCTGCAAAGCGTGAACACCCCAGGTCTGTACCCGGCCGGTGAGGGGGCCGGATACGCCGGGGGCATTTTGTCGGCGGCCATTGATGGGATCAAGGTCGCCGAAGCGGTAGCAGCGGCACGGATCGCGGGGGAACGCTGATCACTCGTCTTCGTCTTCGGCGCCCAGGGGCACCAGGCGAATCATCTTGCGACCCAGCTTGATTTCGAATTCATCGCCGGGTTTGAGGTCCAGCATGTCCGTGTAGGCCCGGCCAACCATCAGGTTGCCGTTGAATTGAATCTTGGTGCTGTAGCTGAGCTTGCGGCCACCCTTGGCGTCCCTTGGGACCGTTGCCCAGTTCGAGTCCCTTGGCATTGAGCAGGGCTTCGTAGAAAGCGGTGAAGTTGAGACGCTCGCTGCCGTCTTTTTTTTGCGACACATAGCCGCAAGCCCGAACCAGGTCCGATTTGCTGGCATCTCCGAGTTCCTTGACCTTGGCGAGAAGGTCGACTCCGGTGAGCATGGGGCTGATTTATGCAACAAATGCATTATCCAGCCTCCATGCCCGGCGTGCAAGAGCTGCCGTTAAGGAGCAACCTCAGGCCTGCGAAACAATGCCGCTCCACTGCACCGCCTTGACCTGATCGCGGCGCCACGAGTGAAACAACAGCGGTTCGTCAGCTGTGCACAACGGACAGATCGCGATCTGTTCGGCGTCGATCCCCAGCTGTTGCAGTTGCAACGCCGTGGCCCCGCGCAGATCGAGGCGCCAATGCCCAGGCAGCGGATCGTCGTGCAGCACCCCAGCTGCCGTCAGCGCAGCGGTGGTGTCGGCCCCGCGTCCCTGTTGCAGGGTGCCTGCGATCGCGCTGACAACGGGTTCATCCACCTGGTAAGCGGCAGCTGAAATGGCCGGTCCCAGGGCCACCAGCAGCTGCTCGCGGCGGCAGCCCTGGCGCTCGAGTCGGTCGATCGCCACCGCGACGATCTGCCCGGCCACGCCCCGCCAGCCGGCATGGCAGGCCGCCACCTGGCCGCTGCCGGGATCGGCGATCAGCACCGGCGTGCAATCGGCCCCGCAGACCCACAGGCTTTGCCCGCCACGGTCGCTGACCAGACCATCAGCGTCGGGCCAGGGCTCAGCCAGGGCTTCGCCTGCGGCCAGCACCCGGGCGCTGTGCACCTGACGTGGACGGTGGACGCTGATCCCTGCACTCAGGTAGCCGGCCAGCACATCGGGATCGCGGCCCTGCCACTGGCGGGTGAAAAAGCCATGCTCAAAACCCTGGAGCAGATCGGCCTGCAGGTAGTAGCCGCCGTAGCAACCCACCCAGCTCCACCCCGGCATGGCGTTAAAGCCGGCATCGGGCCGGTCAAACGGGGCGTCCACCGCTTCGGCCATGGGTTGGCCTCAGCTGTCGGGCAGATCGCGCAGCATCCAGAACCCTGTGAAGCGTTGTTCACCAGGACTGGCCTGCACCGCCAGAAACTGCAGCCCACCGGATTCGCGGCGGCTGGCGCTCAGCTCGGCGGCCGTGCGGGTCGCCTCGTCGTCGGCCAGATCGCTGAGCAACCAGCGGTCTTCGAGGCCTGCCTCGAGGATCAGCTGGCGTCCGCTGACCTCGAGCCGAACGGGTTCAAGACCTGCCACCCAGGCGGCGATCGCCAGGGCACGATCAGCACCGAACAACAGGATGCCCGGCACGGGGCTGTCCGTGTTCAGGCCTGAGGGCAGGGGAATCAGTCCGGCAAAATCGGTGTCCCACTGGTCCGCCTCCTGCAGCTCGCCAGCGCCCAGCCGGGCCCAGGCCCAGCTCTGGCCACGCGCCGTTTCCGGCAGCGGCCGGGCGACCGGGCGAATCGGCTCCGGTGGCGGTGCCAGAGGGCCTGACAGGTACCCCGCGTCCTGGGGATAGACGTCGCGCTCGCGCTGTTGCAGCCAGCTGGCCAGGGCGTAGCACCGTCGGCTGGGGATCAGCTCGATCGCCAGCCCCTCGGCAGCCCGCTGGACCATGGTGCGCATCGAAGCGCGCCAGCAGCGCAGCCGCCGCGGTCGTGGTTGGCCCTGCTCCTCGGCGGCAGCGATCGCCAGCTCCAGGGTTTCACGCAGCCAGATCGAATTGACGCTGCTGGCCGGACAGCTGCGGCTCCAGCGAAACGGGGGTTCCGCGTCTCCGGGGCCCGGGGTGCTGCACACCAGCAGCTCCCAACGTTTCTTGCCGTCGGCATCCAGGATCGGTCTGGAGTAGTAGTCGAGCTCCCAGTCGCTCATCCGGCGGCCTGTTCCTGCTGGCGCAGCAGCGAACGCGCCCGGTTGGCCCGTTCTTCGGCTTCGGCATACAGCTGGTCTCTGGCGATCAGAATTTCACCTGGCTGGGCCTCCAGCAAGGCGGTGTTGAGGGCGATGCGACCACGCCCTGGATCCAGCTCGGTGATCAGGGCCCGAACCCGGTCGCCGCTGTTGAACACCTCACGCAGATCACGCAGCTGACCACCACTGACACAGCTTTGGTGCAACAGACCGCTGATCCCGCCCAGGTCGATGAAGTAGCCGTACGGCTTGATCGAGGCGACCACGCCTTCGACCAGGTGGCCCACGGCGAGTTCGGCAAACCGGGCGGCCGTGGCGGCTTTCTTTTCCGAGAGCACCAGCTTGCGGGTTTCGGCGTTGACTTCGAGAAAAGCCACGCCGAGGGTCTTGCCCACCAGGGCCTCGTGCTGTTCGCCCTCCTGCAGCTGGGAGCGGGGAATGAACGCCCGCAACCCCTCGAGATCACAGGTGACACCGCCCCGGTTGAAGCCGTTGACCTTGACCTGAACCACCTTGCCGTCCTTCTCCAGCTGGCGCACCTTCTCCCAGCTCTGCCGCAGGGCCAGGGCGCGGGCACTGATGGTCACCATGCCGTCGGCGTTCTGCTCGCGGGTGACCAGCACCTCGACGGGCATCCCTTTGGGGAAGCGTTCTTTGAGATTGGTGATCACCCCAAGCCCCGCTTCGCTTTTGGGCATGAAGCCGGGGGCCTTGCCGCCGATGTCGACGTAGACCCCGTCACTTTCGACGCTGATCACCACGCCTTGCACGACGTCGCCGGTGGTGCCCACCGGTTCGTTCTCATCGAGGGCGGCCAGAAAAGCCTCCTCGTCAAAATCAAAATCGTCGACGCTGCGGCGCACCACCTGGACTGCCGGCGCCCCGGCGCTGCCCCGTTGGAGCTGCGGTTCGCGGTTGCCGCTCTGGCGCCGTGGACGCTGATCGGCCGGCCCCAACAGGTCGGCCATCGTCAGGCCGGCCATGGCGCTCATGTCAAACAGATCCTCTTCGCTGCGGCCAGCCGGGGTGGCTGGGGCCGCTGCCTGCGGCGTTGGAGCCGCCGCCTGTGCTGCAGGTGCGGTTGCGGGGGTGGGGGGCACGGCTTCGGCCGGCTCGGCCTCCGCCGGGGTGCCGCCCCCATCCTTTTTCAGCATCAACACCTGGGGTGGGCGCCGCTGCGGCGGCTCGCTGGGGCGGCGGGGCTCCCTGGGGGGCACGGGCCGGGACGACGGGGCTGGGTTGGGTGAAGAGGCCGATGCTGAGTTGCCGGATCCGGCCATCGCCACAGAACGCGCTTGCAGTCCGACACTGTAGTGATCGATTCCAAACCCATGGGCCGAAGCCTCACCGAGCTCAGCACGGTCGCCGTGGCAGCTGCTGCTGCGCGTTCGGGCAGCACGGTGATCTGGCCCTGGGGAGCGGTGGAGCAGCACGGTCCGCACCTGCCGCTGGGAACCGATGCCCTGTTTGCCGATCGCCTGCTCGATCAGGTGCTGGCCCACCTCGAGCCAGGTCAGCCGATCTGGCGGCTGCCCTTGCAGAGCTTGGGCTTTTCGCCGGAACACCAGGGCTTTGCCGGCACCCTGTCCCTGCCGGCAGAGCTGCTGATCGCCCAGGTGGTGGCCGTGGGTTGTCAGCTGGCTGCCACGGGCTTTGAGCGGTTGGTGCTGTTCAACGCCCACGGCGGCCAGATCGCGCTGTTGCAGACAGCAGCGCGCCAGCTGCGGGCCCGCGCGCCCCAGCTCGCCGTGTTGCCTTGCTTCATCTGGAGCGGCCCGCCGGGCCTGGCCGAGCTGATCCCTGAGCCCGAGCGCAGCACCGGCCTGCATGCCGGCCTGGCTGAAACGAGCTTGATGCTGCATCTGGCGCCGGAGCTGGTGGGTGAGCTGCCAGCCGCCGACGGCCAGGGCGGGCCACCACCACCAACGGGGTGGAGTCTGGAGGGGGCTGCGCCAACGGCCTGGCTGACCAGCGATCTGAGCGATTCCGGGGTGATCGGTGATCCCGGCGGTTCCACAGCGGCCCTGGGGCAGCAGCTCTCGCACCGGCTGGTCGCGGGTTGGTGTGCGTTGTTGACGGATCTGCTGGCCGGCGACTGGCCCCAGCCCCGCTGAAGGTCGTTACAGTCGACGGATTCCTCCTCCCAGCGCGGTAGCCATGGCGACCCTTGCCTCCCCGGTGGCAGCTTCTTCGCAGGATCCTGCTCTGCCCGACTTTGCGAGCGAGACCTACAAGGACGCCTACAGCCGCATCAACGCCATCGTCATCGAAGGCGAGCAGGAGGCCCACGACAACTACATCGCCATCGGCAGCCTGATTCCCGATCAGGCCGACGAGCTGGCCCGCCTGGCCCGCATGGAGCTCAAGCACATGAAGGGGTTCACCGCCTGTGCGGCCAACCTGGGTGTGACAGCTGACATGCCCTTTGCCAGGGATTTTTTCGCCCCCCTGCGCAACAACTTTCAGGCTGCCCTGGCTGAGGGCAAGGTGGTCACCTGCCTGTTGATTCAGGCCATCCTGATCGAAGCCTTCGCCATCTCGGCTTATCACATCTATATCCCGGTCGCCGATCCGTTCGCCCGCAAGATCACCGAAGGTGTGGTCAAAGACGAATACACCCACCTGAATTACGGCCAGGAGTGGCTCAAGGCCAACCGCGAGACGATCCGCGACGAGTTTCAGCAGGCCAACCGCGACAACCTGCCCCTGGTGCGCACCATGCTCGAGCAGGTGGCGGCCGATGCGGCGGTGCTGCAGATGGACAAGGAAGACCTGATGGCCGACTTCCTGGGGTCATACCAGGATGCCTTGCTCGAAATCGGCTTCAGCAACCGTGAGATCGCCAAGTTCGCCGCGGCGGCCCTGGTGGGCTGATCATCCGGTGTTCGTCGCTACAGGCAAACGTGTCAGGATGCACGTCACTGCGGGCCCCTGCCCCGCAGACGCCTGATTCATGTTTGGTCTGATCGGCCACTCCACCAGCTTTGCCGAGGCCCGGGCCAACGCCCGCAACCTCGGGTACGACGACTACGCCGAGGGTGACCTCGACATGTGGTGTGCTGCTCCGCCTCAATTGTTGGAGCGGGTCAGCGTTACCAGCGCCACCGGCAAGACGATCGAGGGGGCCTACATCGATTCGGTGTTCGTCCCTGAAATGCTGCGCCGTTTCAAGACGGCCAAGCGCAAGGTCCTCAAGGCGATGGAACTGGCCCAGAAAACGGGCATCGACATCACCGCTCTCGGGGGGTTCACCTCGATCATTTTCGAGGACATGAACCTCCTCAAAGAGGAGCGGGTCAGTGCCGTCGCCCTCGATTGGCAGCGATTCACCACTGGCAACACCCACACCGCCTGGGTGATCTGTCAACAGGTGGTCACCAATGCACCCCGCTTGGGCATCGATCTGTCCACGGCCAAGGTGGCCGTCGTCGGCGCCAGTGGTGACATCGGCAGCGCCGTCTGCCGCTGGTTGCAACGCCAGGGGGTGGGGGAGCTGTTGTTGGTGGCCCGCCGTCCCCAGCCGTTGAGCGACCTGCAGGCCAGCCTGGGTGAAGGTCGGATTCTGTCGATCGACGCCGCTCTGGCCGAAGCCCAGGTTGTCGTCTGGGTGGCCAGCCTGCCCGAAAGCCTGCAGATCGACCTCGATGCCTTGCCCAGGCCTTGTCTGATGATTGATGGGGGTTACCCCAAGAATCTCGATAGCAAGGCTGCTGCCGAGGGCGTGCATGTGCTCAAAGGCGGCATCGTCGAGTTCTGGCAGGACATCGGCTGGCAGATGATGGAGGTGGCCGAGATGGCCAAACCCCAGCGCCAGATGTTCGCCTGCTTCGCTGAAGCGATGCTGCTTGATTTCGAGCAGCGCCACACCAATTTCAGTTGGGGGCGCAACAACATCACCCTCGAGGCGATGGACTGGATCGGTGCCGCTTCGCTGCGCCACGGCTTCCGCGCCTTGGCCCTCGAGGACCAGCAGTCCCCGGCCCCTGCCCTGGCGACAGCCTGAGCCACCGCTTCACCCTTGTCCGAACCTGCGCAAGCATCCGATGGCCCGACGCGCCCTGCTCGAGTTTGAAAAGCCCCTGGTGGAGCTCGAGGAGCAAATCGAGCAGATCCGCCAGCTGGCCCGTGATTCCGAGGTGGATGTCAGCCAGCAGCTGCTGCAGCTCGAAACCCTGGCGACCCGCCGCCGCAGTGAGATCTTCGCCGCCCTGACACCGGCCCAGAAGATTCAGGTGGCGCGCCACCCCCAGCGTCCCAGCACCCTGGATTACATCCAGGTGATCACCGATCAGTTCTTTGAACTGCACGGCGACCGTCGCGGCAGCGACGACCGGGCCCTGGTCGGGGGTGTGGGCCGCATCGGCGATCAGGGCGTCGTGTTGCTGGGCCACCAGAAGGGGCGCGACACCAAGGAAAATGTGGCCCGCAACTTCGGCATGGCCTCGCCGGGGGGCTACCGCAAGGCGATGCGGCTGATGGACCACGCCGATCGCTTTGGACTGCCGATTCTGAGTTTCATTGACACCCCGGGGGCCTACGCCGGCGTCCTGGCCGAGGAACAGGGTCAGGGTGAGGCGATCGCCGTCAACCTGCGCGAGATGTTCCGCCTGCGGGTTCCGATTCTGGCCACCGTGATCGGCGAGGGCGGCTCGGGCGGCGCCCTGGGCATCGGGGTCGCCGACCGCCTGCTGATGTTTGAGCACAGCGTCTACACCGTCGCCAGCCCCGAGGCCTGTGCCTCGATTCTCTGGCGTGATGCAGGCAAGGCGCCCGAAGCGGCGCAGGCCCTGCGCATCACCGGTGCCGACCTGTTGCAGCTCGGTCTGGTGGACCGGGTCCTGCAGGAGCCCTGCGGCGGCAACCACTGGGC
>Ga0169931_10006683_pt1 | contig 17297 bp, 21 predicted proteins | sample Kivu_15m_20L_FD_129675 | JGI IMG/M metagenome (GOLD analysis project Ga0169931, IMG submission 129675) | Freshwater microbial communities from Lake Kivu, Western Province, Rwanda to study Microbial Dark Matter (Phase II) - Kivu_15m_20L... | ecosystem: Environmental > Aquatic > Freshwater > Lake...
AATATCCCCCCCCCCCCCCCCGTTTTTTATGTATCGTCAGGGAGAAATGGGAATGCGTAGTAGGGGAAGACGTTGGGATGATGAAGCATTCGCATCGTAGTTGTTGGATAGATAATCATCCTGATGGGTGTCACGATGATTATCTGTTCAGCATCTGTGGTGTGAATCGCGTTACCCCCGAATGTATGCTGTGGTTTTAATGTGTGACCCTGTCAAACATGCTAGCCATATTAATTTGTTATGGTCATTGCAGGGTGCAGATTGGACGAGGAGGCGTGGATAGTTACCGAAAAACGTCCCCGGTCGTAGAGATTAAGGGGTGGATATGTTCGAATTATGGAGTCGTGGGGTATGGGGAGGAGTATTGTGTGGGAAATGATTATTAGTGTAGACTAAGAAAGGTACGTGATATTATGAAAAAATGTGTTTACGATTAGAGGTGTCTACGATTGAAGAAGGGCCGAGTGGCGAAGCGCGAGCACATGTGTGTAACGCAGGTAAGTGAGAAATGTGTCGGATTTCTATCGTAACTGACTCTTTATAAATAGGGGATCTGCCCCTTTTTCATGTAGTAGGACACAGGCACTAACGCGGATGGAGTGGGCAGTCCATCGACTGAGGTCGTCGTCGCTGGTGATGTCGTGGGCCTTGCGTGCCGATTGGCGAAGGACGACAGCGATGTGCTTATCAGTGATAAGTTGCTTCGATTTCCCGTCAAAAAACCAAGCAAGTGGGGCGTCGGCTGGGATACCGAGGCTATCGGCACGACGGAAGATGTTACGCATGGCTATGACTGGGCAGCGATATGGGAATCCATGGGAGGCTGCACCATATAAGACGCTTTCCCCGTTCTGACCGTTCGTGAGACGCTCGAAGCCATCAAGGCCTCTTGAGATGGAGACATCGTACCGGATGAGTGCGATGGAATCGCCTTTGCGGCTTAGCTTCCAGGTAGGATGTCCTTGGGCTGTTTGTTTGTGTGCGATGGAGTCGGCTTGTGCCCATTCGGAGAGTCGGAAGCCGGAATACATGCCGACAGTAAGCCAATCAACCATTGCGGCTTCAAGGGAGAAGAAGGATGATATGGTCGAGCGGAGGCAATCTACCATGGCCCATGTGAGTGGCTCGCGACGATTCGCGATAGATTCCCAGCGTTCTGACTCTTGGAGGATGTTGTGGATGATGGAGGCCCGGTGTCCAAAGATGTCAAGGGTTGGGTCAGGATGACTTTGGGATGTGAAGTGGAGGATGACCTGTTTGAGGTACTCCTTCACTGTGGAGGTAAGGATGGTCTTGCATAGTAGAGTGTTGCCCATTGATAATAATAATAATTCAACGATTTATCTTTACAAAAACTAAGATAGCCCAAGGCTTTAACGTCGTCCAGTATGCCTATCTTTATTCAACATAGGGCCGACCCGACATATATCTAACACTGAGTAAACATAATACGCCACTCGAACATATAACCACATCGTACTCCTCATGTAACATAATAGAACGAAAAATTGTAGAAACCTATCCACCTGCTAATACTCCAGGGCCAGGCCGAGCCTGGTGTGCCCGTGTACGCAACTTTCTTTCCAACGAACTACAACATCTCAAGAATGAGTATATTTGCCTGACACTAACCCGACTGATTTGCGTGCAACCAATTCATCATACACTGTCGACTGCGTTCGCTATCGTCTCTCCGTTTACGACGTTCTTTGCGACATAATCCAAAGTTAGAAAACGACCGCGCAACCGTCTCGCCCTCGGCAGTAACATGATCCGACGGATATATAGCCGCATTGCGCCCCAACCAGAGATGCCACCCTATCTCCCAGAGTTATCGCCCGTTCTGGTAGCCGAAAGAAATATTTATTCCAGTACCGCTCCTGTTTTAGTTGATCCGGCCATTGAATGATCCATAGGCCCCGAAAAAAGTTGTCCCATCCAATAATCTGTTGTTCCGCCACTGCCTCGCGATATGCCCTAGGGATAGATGAAAGTGGGACTGTAGAAGAATCTCGAAGGGCTCCCAAAATAGATCGTACAGTCATACAAAACTGCGAGTTCCCACCTTAATCAGAAATCAATTGAATCAGCTCGTCTAAATGTCGCTGTCGAAGTAGCGCCGCCTCAGAATGACCACAATCCCAAAGATGGTCAGCTGTCTCCGTCTCCCTCTCGCACCGAGGGCAATGCTCTGACTGGGTAATGCCCCTTCGACGCCTCCATTGATTAACCCCACAGATGCCTGAGAAGAATTTAGTCATAAAGACCCCCTTTCCTCGTCGAACCAATCTTGTTGCTTTCGAAAAGGCTGCCCAGTCTACGTCCGTAGTTGCAGGAATGAACTTGGACTTCAACCAATAGCTTTTAAGTGCACTACTTGAAATTCTGAACCCGAGATCCTTAACTTCCACCACCCGTTTTTCCCAACGAAGCACACATATCCCTTTAAGTGGATCCTGAGGCCAGCCGCTCGTGTTCATCTTGAGCCAATAGTTCTTCGCTCGAGCATCCATTGCAATATTGAGGGATTCCTCAAAGGTATGGGCCGTCGCTACCTCCGATTCATCCGCATGACCATGAGCGTGAATCGGAGATATACGAATCCCTTTCGCCAATATCGAAGCCCGAACTTGGCGAATAAGCTGAAGTATATCAAGGATCGATTGTCCCGCCTGTGAAGGAGAAACACCGAAGGACGACTGTAGAGCTGAGAGTCCATCGCATATCACCCGAACTTCAGAAGGATAAGAAGTATTACCCAGAGAGTCAACAAACTGGAGGCCTCCATATATACCCGCTAGCTCACTTCGAAACGAACTATGCTCGCCATCCGGAACAACCACATCTTCTCCGAGTTCTTTCTCATTAAAGGCTGCAATTTAGCTGGCCGTGCCACGTCCATTTTTGTAGGATCCATCAGAACAAATCGTTAACGAGGCTCCAGCCAAATTGATGATAAAGTCATTCAAACCTTATCCCATAAGTTTCACTCATCCAGCCTGAATCTTTCGCCGACTGGAAAGGACTGACATCCGGTATCACTTCGCTACCACCCCGACTAATCAACCCATTTCGATGGACCTCTACCATAGTAATAGTCGACCGTTCCGGTATATTTTCCACTAGGACTCCCTGTAGTGTATACCTCTTGGACCGAAGGGATAGCGACCCCGATATAAGGCGGTGTTTCGTTCAGCCCAACCCTTGTTTAATAAAGAGACGACAGCCAACAAGAATCTTTAACCGGCCTAATCCATCTACCCAGCGCTGTACGTAAGGGAAAAATTCCAGCCGAAAAGACCGCCAAACTGACCAGTCAGCTGCTGTAGGATGAGAAGGGGCAAACTGAATGATGGATCTATGAGAAAAGCCCTGAGGATTACCGTGAAGAAACCTCTCCATCAGTGTCCGTCCATTGCCAAAGGTGACAAGTTTCAAGAAAAGCCGACACCTGTTGACACTACTAATAGAAGACGTATCCCTGTCCGAATACCGCTCAATCGCACATTGCATAATATATCTGTCGTTCTCGCGCAATAATGAAACACCTGGAAGCCAGTCATCGACTTGAATATTGAACTCAGAGCAAAACCGCCAGAGTGTTTTTACCCAGCCATTCGGAAGTAGCTGTCCAAACTTCGGAAAACAAGAAGATAAAACTGATGATCTCAACCCAACCGTGACCACTGCCTGTCCCATGAGACCTCGAATAAGTTTGCCCGTTAGAGACTGATCCATAGGACCATAAAGAGCCAATGCTTGCAAATGCGACAGACCTTGAGCCATGTAGATGTCATGGACGCCGAGACCTAGTAATTCTTCTTGCCCAAACACTATCGAATGCGGGAGGGTCCGTACTGTTCCACAAAGATTCAAGCCCACTTTAACAGCCGGAGCCATAATGCATCGACAATCACGAGCATGGAAAGAGGTCGCCGATAATCCATAAAGCAACTTAGGTATCACTCTAGTCCTTAGTTCCATCATCGCATCACTTCGACTCAGGCTTGCAATCCTGCTGGCTTCTGCCCACCGTTCCATTCTTAATCGCATTTTGTCCCGTTGGGCCGTCCATGTTCCCGTAGGATTGATCAGCATGCCTAATGTACGCCTAGATTCCGACGCTGAAAGAAACGGAATCTGACCTGCATTTCCATCACTCCCTAAAGCGGCGATGGGCGGGCCACTCGATCGAGACATCGGCTTCCCATTCACATAATTGAGGATCCAATAAAAGGACTTCTCCGGAACTATTGCACCTCCCGACACTCGCAAAACACCTGACCAGTCTTTGACCTGCTCCGTTAATCTCTGGATAATATCATCATGTAAACAGGACTCTCCCTCAGGAATACCGACCACGACATCCGTATCATCGACAAACGCCAAGGCTGAGATCTGAACCACTGCTTGTGACAATGATGAGTGAAAAGTAACGCCACGGTCCCTGGAATCTAGATATTCCAACAGTGGAGCACTCACTGCAGCCCATATGGCAGGACCTGCCCCCTTGCCTTGTCCAACTCCTTGGAACAATTCCTCCGGCGGGTGTGAATAACTGGCAGATGACACCCCAAACCCAGTTTGAACGAAATGAGATATCAAAGATATAACGTCAAACATCGTCAGAGCCACAAACTTAGGAACACCCCATTTCCGCATGGCTAAAGACGCAAAACTATGAACAATTCTGTCGTAACAACTCTTGGCGTCTGTAGAACAATAACCAAGTGCAACCTGTTGAAAACGAGATAATTCAAAAAGGCACACTTTGTTGTGCTGACGATTTACCGTGTCTGCTACCATATTGAGACTCTGGGATGAGATGGAGCGATTCAGCTTGATGCATCATACCTCGACCAATAGACTTGTTACCAAAATTAAACTCAGATTGAAATAGAAGTATCGTCCGAAGCTTGTCCACCGAGTATACGCCAGCCTTTTTCTCAATCATGATGTCAGTGCCTATCTTCCAGCGTGACGGGTAACTGCCCGAGTAAAAGGATTCATACAACCGCGACGCCGCCTCCTGACAAAGGTCTGTATCTGAAGACAAAGCTTTATAATGGCCGAAGTGTAGAGGGCCTTGACATCCCGTAAACTCCTTCATCTTCGACCATCCAGACCGGAAAGAAGCAGGAGAGAATAATTCCAAATCCACTACATCGCTACATCTTTTTTAACAATTTAAGCAAAGCGACAAAATATTCGTCGACCCCCTGAGGTGGGACAAAGGTGCCCTGCAAAATATCATCCGCAGCATCCGTGTCAGCCAGATCACCTAAAAGCTGTCGTAGAGGAGCCCGCCGAAGAGGGGTATCTCGGGTCTGTGTAAACCGTCTCACATTTTACTCTGCAACCGACAAAAAATTCTCTCCGGAGAATCCATCCAACTACCGTCAATATCCTGAACCATATATAGCGGTCGTTTTTCCTTGGACGGAATCGAGTCCTGAAGCCTCTTGCATATAGATCGGATCCGTTCTCGATCCATCATCGACGAAAAGTCAGGATTAGAGGTAGCTAACCGAGATAAATGTTGAATGCGAAGACCTAAATGATTCTTCCGAACAACCTCCAACTGTTTTCGCGCTGAGAGTAACCCTGCTTGTAACATAGAAACGTCCATACCTAAAACATCCGAGCCATCCGATAAGCCACACTTCATTCCAATCGTCGAAGAAGAGATACATTAACTTTCTTTCTATCCTTCCGTTTAAGCCGTAACCGCCACAGCCGGACGCACGTCAAAGCTTAAGTCAACTCCGGCGAAGAGTCTAAACCCCCGGTACGAACACGACAACAACGGTGTTCCGACTCCACCATGATTTTCGTAAGCTGCTCATCGTCCAATGTATCAGTAACATGTCTCTTTAGATGTGATACATAATTCTGGACCCCTTGCTTGTTCTGCAGTTGTAATCTCCGGAAAGGTTTTGAATCCTCCTTCACCGACTGAAAGACCGACGTACTCATCCACACCGCCGTATGGTCCGATGAACATACCGTATAGAAGGGTAAGATACCCCTGCCTGTAACCGGAAGGGTATGAGAAGTGAAAAAACCATCAGTAGGAACCGAACCCCTTTGATATGTAGGACCAGTCGAAAACACAGAGGTAACTTCATGAACCCCTCAACCGACGAATATGTTGCTGAGACACAGTATCTGGCCCCAAAGAAATGCACGGCCGATACGCCACTATCACCCACAATCTAGACCCTTTAAGTTGATACTGGACGGAGCACCATCTCCCCAAGCCAGATTCGTCTCTCTCCGTGGAAAGAACCTTCGCAGCTGCTTGCCCAAAGGAAATCATAGCCACACCGCCCGGTTGAAATAAACGATAATTGCGCTCCCACGTGTTGTGGGCATAATGGACATGCCGCTGTTTACTCCAATGCGTCATCGCTTTCAACGACTCATACGATTCCCGCCAGTCTACATTAACTTCCGTCAATAAAACAACCATCCATCCTTCATCACCATCCTCCTGTAAAAACCTTCTAAGCTCCGAAGCCTTTTCACTAGTAAAACCGCTAGCATTTTGTAATAAAATTTTTCCTTTCCTCTCTGTTCCCCTTGCAGTAATAAAAGCCTGCTGCCTGGACTCGACTGCGAGCGAATCCCGCTTGCTTGAACTCCTCATGATGCTTCCCCGGTCCCCGGACACACCTTTCGATGTACCGGGTACTTGAGTGGAAGCGAATCTGGGCCGTTTACTGAATGCAGAGGTTGTTTTGACTGAGCCCGGATCAAACGAGAAATTACTTGAATAAGACGCCGCATCACCCTGGGAACAATTCGAGGAGGCCATCTGTGACTCAAACAGAACTCGCATATCAATATCGAAGAAAGTTGTAAGTGCCTCGTTCGGCTTCTTTTCGTTAAGGTTAGAAAACTGCTGGGTCTAAGGATCGTATACATCCGACGCACCTTGTGCCAGAGCCGGCTGATCAAATAACCCCTGTAAAATTGACTCATCGAAGAAGTGACGAAAGATCGCAACTGGAGATTGGGAAATCGATCGCGCCAACTTAGCTCTTAAGCCTGAGGGCATCACCAGAGCTTGAATATAACCGTCCTCTTTCATATCAAAACATTGTAGGACCGAGTGAAAAACCGGCTTTCCATCCACTAGAGCGCCAAATCTAAAAATGTCTCTCATAGTTGACAGCTTCCCGTTCACTGAATGTAACGATAGGGGCCCATCTTTTACATTCAAATTGACATCGAGGGTAGTATGAAGAAAACGGCGAAAGTCCAAAACCATAACCATCTAATTGAACCGAGTTTGACTACAACCTGCCTCCATAAGGAGTTGGGAGTCAATACACTTAGCCACCGTTGGAACGTAAACCATCGGAACTCCTAAAGGATATGTTTTGGAATGATTATACAGTGTAGTCATATTACGCTTCAGCCTGTCATAGTTGGATGAGTCTACCTCGATTTGAAGAGCATAAAAGGTCGGGCCTTCAATGCGAGACAAACTGATAGGACCCCAATACAAAGCTACCTCAATCGACACTCCAGTGGCACAAGAAAGAGCTAAAGAAATCGCCTCCAGAAGAGATGGAGAGGCCGCAAACGCCCGGTGGGAATACACGAAAAAACTCCCTTTAACCGGATCTTCGGAGGCTTGCAAGCTTGCAACATATAACTATAGGTGGATGGGTCGAATGACATTGTTCAACACCGCCTTGTACGGAATCTCGTGTCGCAGACGAAGTACATATCCGACTGATTCGTGTTATAATTCAAGGAGTGATAATATATCTTCGCTTGGTCAGGGTGAGTCGGGAGAGGTCCATTTGTTGAATTTGGAAGTCTCAGGTCTAGATCCTTGGACTTGACTGACCATGGGGCCAGAGCAATCGTAGAATCCACCTTGGCACCTTCGTCCAAGAACTGTTGAATGGTATCTCTTGGTGACTGCCGCTTTATCCCCTCGAATTAGATGGTAATTAGGGATAGTGAGGCGAACACGGAATCTAGTAAATGTGTAGTCGCACATAACTTCTGAACTGCTCATCCTTTTTCCACCGGCTCACCGCCCAATGAAGCAATAGGTCTAAATAAGGCCGTAACAATGAAAAACTGATTGGTTAGTCAATCTGAATCGCAGATAGAATATAAGATGAAGGTATGAAAAAAGGTATCTTTTCCTTGCTGCTGCTGCGTAAAAACACGTGGAAAAATGTAGTACTGGAAAAACCGTAAAAACCGAAGAGCGACCATAAAAACTACCTGTTGCCCATTGATAGATGACACACATAACATCCTAATACGTAATTCCTTGTGTCTTGTGGTAGGTTGATGAGGAAAGGATTCGAACCTAATCCAACAGAATCAAGCCAACGTCGGAAGAAGGTAAGACGGGAGTCAGCTGTCCCTTGTTGTTTTGCCAATTGATCCGTAGTCATCCGTAGTCGTCCTGCTTGTGGCGATAGGAGCGCTGTAATGAGCGAGAGCAAATTGTGCGGTATCGGGGAGAGCTCACAGTACCTTATGCAATCGTGTTGTGTTTGAATTTGGATTACACGATCCTGTACAAAGGGTGAAGAAGAGGGGGAAAGAGGTGAGTGCAATGGTATACGTGAAATTGCATCACTAATAAAATTCTCCTCCCCAGCAATGTGCACGACGCTCAAACCGAGATTGGAGTTGTATTGAAGGCAGCATATAATGCGAGAGAAGTGGTGGGCCACACGGTTGTTGGATGAGATACCTTTAGTGGTCCAGGCTATTGCTGATGTGATGTCGGAGTTGATGGTGATCGTTGGGTAAGTATCTTTTGCTGATGATGGATGTTGGATGAGATGACGGCGAGCCTTGGCGAAGGTAATGATGATTGATAAAAATTCTTTGATGTTGATATGAGTTGTATCATCTAACAGATCGTTGGTATTCTTGTGGATAGGCCAGTAGATATGCCACAGGAAGCTTAGTTTGGGTGAGTAGCCCCCGGCACCGAAAGAACAACTGTCGCAGTAGGCGGTGAATGGATGAACCCGATGAACTATGTGTGGGATCGGTGTTTTCCAAAGGGATGGTTCGATGGATAATGCCTTGATGAGGGCAATATCTTGTTTGAAGTTGGAGGAGAGGTAGGCATCCTCGCTGGGATGAGTGTTGGAGTAGATGTAGGCTGTTTGAAGTTTGGTAAGTTGGTGTAGAAGGGCTGATTTTCTATCTTCGGATTGTGATGAGTCAATATCTGCCACCAAAGATTTGTATCTGTCGCTTGATTTTAGCTTGTGAAGCTTGTCGCGGATACAATGATTGAATGTGCGTCGAATGTTGATGTATAGGTGACGGAACCAAGGGAGGATGGAACCAATGTGGTCGAGGTTGCCCAAGAGCTCCGCACCTTTGATGATGTTGAAGCGTTCACGGTGAGTATGGTATGGTTGTAATAATGTTTGAAGTTTGATGATTTTGTCTTCAGGGACACTAATAAACATTGAGTTTGTGTTGATGATAATGCCTAGTTGGCGGCGTATGGGAGAGTACGCGTGCTGGGTTCGAGGCTTAGCGGGCGATTTCGAATTGAGTCGCATCGGGCGCCAAAGGTGATGAAGCATGCCTCGATACTGGCCACTATGGCTTGAGGTATGCGATCGGCCGTGTCAACCATCGGGGTATCGTCGACGTATGGGTAGTGAGGAGTGTTTATTTCGGCTCCATTGGTGAAGACTCCTTGGTTGATGGTGTCAGGCACACAGATGCATGTTACTACCGATGGGAGAGTGAGGTAAGTGGGGGCCCACCGAATATGATCGAAGTAGTCTACATGTTTGTCGATGATGTGATCGAAGGCAGGGTTTGAAAAGGTGGTGGCAAGGAATGCTCTAGCTTGGGCAACAGCTTCGTAGTTGGATGGGCTGGTCTTGGAGCCAAAGGTTTGGCTGGTTGGGATATAGAGCCCATTGGGGGTCATGTAGGAGAAGGCCCCAGCGACGAACGGATTATACTTGATATGGCGAAGTTCGCCTGAGATGTCGTCGTCCCACAAATACAGGGTTTCCTTGGGACTTCTGATGCGAAGATTGTAGATTCGCTGTAGGTGGAGCTTGATGGTGGTTCCATATGCCAGGGGTAGCTCGTTGGTGATACCGTGCATCGTGTTCACCGAGCTGGATGTGGGTTGAGGGAGGAAAGAGTGATCGATGATCAGTCTCGGTTTTTGGTCGGTTTTTTTCGAGGATACCCAGAGGGGATAAATGGAGGTGGTGCCTGAATGGGGCCAGGTAGGCTGGAAGTGGGATCACGTGGGATCGGTTGATCTCCTTCGTGATGGTGGAGTTGAGTATGGCCGGGTTTTTGGTGGCCGATTGGTGATTCCCATAGGTAAGGTAGGCGAAGAGATTGCTTTGGGTTGATGTAGCGAGGAACTTCGCTGGGACCCCAATGGAGAAAACCCTGTCGAAGTCGTCGGCGATGGCCCGTGGGCAGTTGTAGGATGAGAGGATGTGATTGATCGAGGCGGTGTCGCGGTAGGAGCCCGTGTATTCCCCTTGTAAATAGCCGATGATCACTGGGATCTGTAGGTCGGCAGCAAGGGCGAGGGCCGTGAATTCGGTAGACAAGGATGACCTTGGGATGGATGGGTTGCGTAGAGTGCTGAAGTCAATGTTGTATGATGTTTGGAGGTCGGACCAGAGTTGAGCTTTACTCGGGGAGAGGTACCTGGTGATGGTAGTCGTAGGTTCGTCGAGTGCGCCGGATTTCCATAAGATGAGGATGATGTTATAGAAGTCTGGGGTTCGGATGAAACCAAGGGTATCGCACACTCGGCCGAAGGCTACTGGGGAGGAGGAATGTCGATGAAGAGCTAACTTACCTTGATGGATGGCGTTTCTTAGGAATTCAGCGTAGGTTTGCGGGTGCGGTGCGTGGATAGGTGGACCTGGCCTGGTTGATTCGCTGGGGCAACTGCTCCAGCTTGGCATTGTTGAAGAGGCTGGATTCCCGTCTAGAACCGGTATCCTAGGGGCGATGCGTTGTGCTGGATGCGTCTTGTGTCGTTTTGGTACAAGAGGAGGAAGTGATGCGATGGCTACACTAGAATACGAAGGGCATCTGAGCCGATAATACAGTAAATAGAAAAAAACATTCGATGAGTGATTGAATTTTAGTGTATTAGCTGTATAGTAGAAAAACGAATACCTAAATGTGCGGAAGGTGAATCGTAACTATAATGAATGTAATATGTAATCGCAAACTTACTCCGCCAGTTTGTAAGCTGGATTAGAAACTAGGTTTGCCTTGAAGGCATCCTGCTGCTCGTGAGTCCATGCTGAATAATCCACGTGTGGATTTGAACATTCGCCTCCTTTTTTGCAGGTCAGATCCTTGATGGCGAAGCAAAGACAGAAGCTACCGACCTGGCTAGGGAATTTGAAGTCGCGGAACTTGACCTGGCGGTCGAGGCGGATGAGCCAGTTCCCTTTTGCGTCCTTGTGATGTTTGATGTCAGGACGTGGTTTACGTTTGGTTGGCTCGTGAACTGAATCTTCCTTTTTCGGTTCTACTTTCTCATGTTTGACAGTGGGGAAGATAACTGGAAAGGATACAGGTGCAGTGGCTAGGTTGCTAGTCATGCCGAGGCGTACGAGATCGGTGATCGTAGCCAGACTACGCTTGTAGACGCTGATCGTGTCGCGAAACAGGTCGTGGTCGATGTTGTCCATTTTTTTGAGTACGATGAGATCGACAGCATTAGTTGTACGGATAATGCTTCCAAATGATGCAAATATGTCTTGGAAACAACTGAAGATTGAAAAGTAGATGTGGCTGAATTGAGGTAGGCGAGCCATGTTGGAGATGGGAGCCCGTGCATCTGCATCAGAAAGTAGGGATGCAAGTTCGTGGAAGAAGTTGATGATTGACGGGTTTTGAGAGCTGACGCCCCATTCATAAACAGGTACGAAAGCTTCAGCGACAGTAAGGAAGTTGGCAATGGTCGCGAGGATTGTATCGATGGAATCACAGAAGGAGTGAAAGATGTGTAGTTTTGTGTCGATACGGACCTGATGGTTGATGGGTTGGTTGAAGTAGGCGCTGTCTTCTTCATCCCGACTACGTTTTGAGTAGAACTGTTGGTTACGAAGTTCTGCTGTCGTGGTGGGTGATGCGAAATGGATGAGGAAGAGTTCGTGGTCGACGGGGTCGGTAGACATGAGGGTAGAGATAGGGAAATGATGAATCTGTCCCTTCATCAGACGTTTGAGTAGAGGTGGTTGAACTTGGAACGATTTGGAGATCATCGAAGCCAAGAAGTGTTGGTTACCAGAATATTTTTTGAAAACAGTCGCATGAAGTCGGCCCCAATTGTCGGCGATAGCCTTGTGGGAAAGAAGTAAGTCGGCCTCCGGCTTGATGTCGGTTGGTTCAAAAGCTGTGGGATTGTTGATGTCCACATGAGCAAAGAATAGGCCTAGGATGGCTTTGGTGATGACCTTGGAGTCTGATTTGTTGGCACTAACAGATGGCTCCATAGAGAGGTGGGATATGTCATCCACAGATGTAGCGTCATCGTCCTCGTCGGCTTTCGTCTTCAACTTTTTGGGGATGGGCCCCGAGATCGATGATGTCGGTGGTGGAGGATGATCCTGAAGGCTGGATGCAGCCTGGGTGGGTTGACGCTTGAGATTGGCTATCTCTCTGCGTAGTTCGTCGATGGTCGATGATTGTTGTTGTAGAAGTTTGATGATGTCGCTTTTGGAGATGGTCTCCTGGTTGGACAGGTCGTCGTTCGTTTCCTATAAAAGAGGAAAGAAAAAGGTATGGACGTGAGTGTTATGTAATCAAAGTGTTCGTAGATAAACATAAACAAACCGTAGACGTGAGATGGTGATGAGCCATGTCTCAAGAAGGCTTCGTTAGCCATGGTGGTCGAAGCAGAGCATTCGTTTGTGTAACGATGGACCCAAGAGAGGGATGGATCGAGACGAAGCTTGCTGTACGAAAACGAATACGGTTGCGACCGTAAGTGATGCTCGAATGCAGGTGTGAACGAAGTCCCAATGTATGGAGCAACGAGTTAGCATTGAGGCGAGTTGCGTTCAATTCGAAAGGCGATTTCGAAAAGCGAAAGTCGTAATACATGCGAGTATTTGCGACGACATGGCGAGTAGAACAAGCAAGAGAAGACGAAAACGAGTGAAGCTTACCGTCATGATGAATAAACTAAAATTCGATGCAGTAGCTTGAAGAGATTGTCTTCACTGAGAGGAGGACAATGAGGACTTAGGGACCGAAGGTCGTCGAAGCTAGTTCGAAACGTCCTTTTCATCTTCCATGGAAGAGGACTACCTGCAGAAAGCTACATGCATGTAGCTACGTACGGGTCCCGCCAGTGTCACAACATCGCGCCCAAGCAGGACACGAGTGTTGCGCAACGGACCGAAGAGGCACGTGCGAGGGCGCGCGCGTGCGCACCTCACCTTAGGGCCTACTACGGCTTCCTGTGAGTTTCCGATACAGTAAAACCTGGGTAAAGTTCGGTCGTTGAACCAGTCCATCCAATCCGCACCTTACCAGAGGGTCGAACCTACATAGTCCAGAATAGGGTTGTCACTAGGGCTAGGGTTCTGAGATAGGGTTATACCTACATGTGCGAAGGATGAATAGACAAAAGTGCCTACAACCCTACCATAGAACTTTTTCTGGGTCGTGCTATAGATTGACAGGTAATAAATTTTCCCGAACTATACAATCCGAACTTTACATAGCCAGGATCTACTGTACATACAGTACATAGATGTTTTTATTTCATCGACAATTTGGACCATAAAGTAAGGGGTAAGACTGGGTTGAAGGAAGTTGGATTTATAGTTATAGTTGTAAACGACAAGACGTTCATACATAAAATGCAAGAAAGTATTAAATAGTATCTTAGGTACGGGCTTAGAAGACTGAGTATTCAGAAAGAAAACAGCCATTATTATTCATCCTGAATTCGAGTACCAATCTTCCTGAAGAGACAGGAGGTGCTGTATTCTGGAGCACAAGATTCTGCAGCTTCATCCATCTTCTTGCGGGATTCAATATTCAACGCAAGTTGATGTGCTTGAGCTTCAGTAAGGTCTCGATGCTTACTACGGAGGAGAGATCGACGGGAACCTAGACTCATGGCATCCAAATTAGCTTCATTCTCTTTAAGGTAACGTGAAGTTGTCTTCCAGGTATTGATTGAAATGTACTTATCAGAGAAGGTTGCATCGACGTTTGAGCAAACGATTTTAGCACGTCGACCAATTTCCTTATACACATACAATTCACGGTAGAGCTGTAAACGTGTGAAGTCGTTGACTCCATACCCTGTTCCATAGTACTGACTCGGATTTGCACCGCGGAATCCGAAGTTATATGTGGTCGCTTGTACTCCAAGCACATCTTGAAAGAAGGAGCTTATGAAACTTTGCTGGATACCAAGATAAGGAGATTTGTAAATGAAAAAGGCATAAGCTCCGGCCTTGGGATTCGTTAATTCAACGACTGGGCAATCTTTGAAACCATCGATAACATAATCCCATTTTTCGTCCATGATCTTAGAGTAAGCTCCAACCCAGGATGTGGTATCATTAAATGGCTTCGACATAATCATATCCCATAATTGCATTTGACCAAACCAAGACCATTCAGAATAAAGTCCATGAGTCATTGAGGTGACAACATTCATTATGTCACCGATCGCCGCAACTGACGCACTGTTCGACTTCTTGTACAATATGAAACCAGCACGAACAGACGCTGAATATCCCTTCGTAATGGAAAAAGACCACGCGCTACAATCGTAGCGATTAAGAATGGGAATTTTGTAACCCACCATACCGAAATACATGGGCCACATGTAGACACCATCACAGACACGACGATCAGGATTTGGAAGTTGATTAACTTTGATAACTCCAGTCCTAAGAATTGTTAAATGTAATCGAAACAAATTTTTTAAAATGTGCATGGGAAATTAGCAATCAACTTACGGGTTTTCAGGCATCACAGCACTTTCAAACCAAGGTGAGGCTGCGCTGTTACTATTCGCAGCATAAGTAATATTATTTCCTCCAATGCGAGTTGGTAAAGGTGTGTATGAAAACCATCCAACAACAGTAATAGTGATAGTCGGGCTTTTGCAGGTATTGGATGAAAAGCAATTGCACTCGGAACTGTTATAAAACGAGCTTGCGAACTGGTTTGCCATCCTTGCGGCATCGGAATATGCATATCCATAAGCCGGAACTTCTTTCAGTACGTAAAGGTTTCGATTACAAGTGGTACGTGCAATTTGTAAAGCTTTGGCTGCAAAGAGAGAAGTCATACCCGCATCGGCGCCTTCCGTGAAAGCTACATACCAATCATTTCTTTCGGATTCTTTGAAGGCACCAAGGTAAACAAGAAAATCAAAGGCATGTGCTTTTGCACTTGCGGTATCGTCAAGAGCTTCATCCCCACTGGTTCCGAAGGTGTAAGCAGGATATGGGCCTCTCAAGAGGGGGAAAACAACAGTAGGATTAATACCCGTACGCTTGACGAGTTCGTTCTTGTCGAATGGATCTCCCCATAGTACCCAAAATGTTCGATTGGCAAAGGTGTATTCCGTTTTTTCACAAATAGTACCGTTCCATTGACTAGAAACTTTAGGGATTTGATAATACACTTCTTCTGCACTATCAGCACAAGGGTATAAGAATTTCTCTCCTATCAAGTAAATAGCGAGACATTAGTTGACGTAGAATTATGCAATTCAGTTAGTACGAGCAATCGCACAGCCGTACCTACACACCCAGTAAACTATAAGAGAAAAATTATTAAGTCCACGACGATTAGATGTTAAGATATCAAGGGACACATACTCTTTAATACTTACACCTCCATAAACGGTGGGATGATGCTTTTAAAAACGAAGAGTTAGACATACGGAAGAGAAAATATACTTCTATCTTGGCTGTGAAACGCTTTATTTGTCAACTTACTTTCCAGTACATAGCCTCTGGAGGACATACATCGTAGGTACCACTTTTATAGTCTTCGTTGGCCAGAGCAGCATAATCTTGAAAAATCTCAATGCTCATGGGCGTGCATTGTTGAGAATCCGCGATGCATAAGTTCGACAATAACAGTAAAGTTGCAGCACTATAGGCAATCATCTTCTTTCGGCAGAATGTAAGGAGGATCATTTGAGCAAGGTATTCTAGTATAAATATACTCTGTTCCTTTGTCCGATAGAGACGTGGTTTGACTATGGATTTCTTGGGAGAGTACGCTACCAGATGGTTATAGATGAATTCTTTGTATTTCGAGTCAAAGATGTATAGGCTTCTTTTACTACTACCGACAAAACTGAGAGAAGTTCTTATTCTAAATTTCAGAGGGAAGAAAGAGTTTTTAGGACTTCTTACGTAAGTGAATCACTGTACGCGTGTGTGTTAGAATCAAACTTCTCAGTTTCATTGGGCAGACTAAAAGAACACCGGAAATTCCTCGAAATTCCGTCCTTCCGATAATTTAAAAGAACTTGCCCGGCTACTACTTGCTGTACTAGCAGACAATAACCTGGTATGTATAGATACTGTTATCAAACAGCAAATTAAGTTTCTTCGTCTTCTTCTTCTCCTCCTCCTATCCTCATCCATAACCAAATGATGATAAAGTTTTTCATTCTTACAGCAGCGGTTTATCTGCGTCAAGCAGCAGGTTTGTGTTCATCAGATGCGGGGTTCGATTTGACAAAAGTGTACAATTACAATGCGATCGTTACAGGGTACAAAGTCAATGTGCAAAGAATTGTGGGAAACGGTTTGGTAGGATATCAAAGTTTATGTTGTAAACGTTCATGGAAACTCCCTGGAAATACTGATACTAATTATTACTGTCTTATCTTTTCAGGGTAACAAAATTGTCATCGGTGATTACTGCAATCCAATTACTCAAACGCAAATTGGGTCCACTGTATCATTCCAATTGTCCTCTGGTAAACCGACATCAGCTCCTACTTCGATGCCTCGTGCTCAACCTAGCAATCTACCAACTTCAAAGCCTGCTGCGAAACCAGTCCTTCAAGCTATTTGCCCTGCAATCTCGTATGATCTACAAAAGTCAGTCGCCGTAAAAACTACTACCGTAGGTTACAGAGTCAATGTCAATCGTATTGTGGGTAATGGTCTAGGCAACAAGATTGTGCTTGACGGGTATGCGTCAAAGCCGTTAGTCTCTCAGAATACGACAGGGTCGACTGTATCCTTTGCCATATCATCCGGGGGCTCATGTTTCACCCCGTCTCCGACAAT
>Ga0169931_10006684_pt1 | contig 17292 bp, 12 predicted proteins | sample Kivu_15m_20L_FD_129675 | JGI IMG/M metagenome (GOLD analysis project Ga0169931, IMG submission 129675) | Freshwater microbial communities from Lake Kivu, Western Province, Rwanda to study Microbial Dark Matter (Phase II) - Kivu_15m_20L... | ecosystem: Environmental > Aquatic > Freshwater > Lake...
AATAAAATGATAGCCGACTATCCCGGAACTCAGCTAGCGAAATTGATGGACTGGAAACAAGAACCGAATCGCACGGATATCCGAAAGTACTGGGACAACGTCGATTTTGGTGATGTGAGCATTACACGCAGCCGCGTGCTTTCCGATCGCATTGAAAGTTTCATGCGTTTGTTCAGCAAAGGAACAGACAGTGGTTTTTACAGTTGCATTGAGGTAGTTGTTGAACGCGCTAAGGCTCATGATGCCGTATTGGAATTCGCGCTTAATCAAATGCTGGTTGGCTTTTATGAAAGCAACATGGAAACGGTTTGCATGTACATCATCGACAACTATATAAACGGTGACGCTTGTGGAGATGCCGATTTGAGCAGTGTCGTAAAAAACACAGCAGAGAGTATTCAGCGATTATCCGTAGGTCACACCCCTCCGAATATCCAGTTGAACGATGCTACCGGATCACCCATTGACCTCTATGCATTGGCTGCGAAAAGGAAATACACCTTGGTGCTTTTCTGGAGCAGTTACTGCGAACATTGCAAGGGGGAAGCCCCCGAGGTAAAGGCATGTTATGACACCTGGGGCAAGAAGGGGTTCGAGATTTTGGGTGTTTCCATTGATCGTAATCCGGATGCTTGGAAGACCGCTATCACAGAGCGATGTTTTACCTTCCCAAATGTGTGTGGCATGAAAGATTTCCAATCGCCCGTTGCCAAAGATTATCGTGTTACACGCACACCTGCCTTCTACCTGTTGAATGCGAAGGGTGAAATTGTATTGAAGCCTAAAAGCGTTCGTGAGGTGCAGAGTTATCTCGCCAAGAATTTGAAATAATCGAAGTCCGATAAAAAGTAAAAAGGCCGCAAGTGCGGCCTTTTTTGTTTTTATGAATCAGGATTTTACGCCCAGCTTGCGATTTTTTCTGCCTTGTAAGCCCCGGCCTCCAGTTTCTCACGCACTTTCTTGAAACAATCAATCGTGTAGTTCACATCATCTAACGAATGCACCACGGTTGGAATGAGACGCAGCATGATAACATCTTTCGGAACCACCGGATAAACCACGATAGAACAGAAAATATTGTAGGTTTCACGCAGCTCGAGTGTCACGTTGGTTGCCTCACCAAGTGAGCCTTTCAAGAACACAGGAGTCACTACCGAATTGGTGTGTCCAATGTCAAAGCCGGCTTCTTTCAGTCCGTTTTGCAATGCACCTGCAACATGCCACAATTGTTCTTGCAGCTCGGGCATGGAGCGAAGCATTTCCAGACGCTTGATGGCGCCAATTACGATAGGCATCGGCAATGCTTTGGCGAACGTCTGTGAACGCATGTTGTAGCGCAGGTATTCGATTACGTGTTCTTCGCTCGCAACGAATGCACCCACCGTAGCCATGGCCTTTGCGAACGTTCCGAAGTACACATCGATATCTTTTTGCACACCTTGCGCATCACCGGCACCACGTCCATTTTCACCGATAGAACCGAAACCGTGCGCGTCATCTACGAATAGACGGAAGCCGTATTCTTTCTTATACGATACGATTTCCTTGAGTTTGCCCTGGTCGCCCGCCATTCCGAATACACCCTCGGTAAGCACCAAAATGCCCCCGCCGGTTTTTTCGGTAAGTGCTTTTGCGTGCTTCAATTGTTTTTCGAAGCTTACCATGTCGTTGTGTTGAAATACGAAACGCTTTCCTTGGTGCAAACGAACTCCATCAACCATGCAGGCGTGGCATTCGCTGTCATACACAATTACATCATGGCGACCCACGAGAGCCTCAATGGCGCTCATGCATCCTTGGTATCCGTAATTGAGCAGGAATGCATCTTCTTTCTGCATGAAAGAGGCGAGTTCAGACTCGAGTTGTTCGTGGTATTTCGTCTGGCCGCTCATCATACGTGCGCCCATCGGGTAGGCCATGCCCCATTGCTCAGCTGCTTCCGCGTCCACTTTGCGGATTTCCGGATGGTTGGCAAGTCCGATGTAGTTATTCAGACTCCACACCAATACTTTTTTACCTCGGAAGGTCATGTGCGGGCCAAGCTCTCCTTCCAGCTTAGGGAAGGTGAAGTAGCCGTGCGACTCTTTGGAATGCTGACCCAGCGGGCCGCGATTCTTGGCAATGCGATCAAAAATGTCCAACGTATTCAGGTTTTAAAATTTCAAAGCCAAAATTAGGAAATGGTTACGCTCATTGATCGGGCTTAAAAGGCAGTTATAAACAGCACCGACTTTTGCATTTTTTCAATGCTCATATTTCATCATGCAAGGTCTAAACAAGACATTCGCTTATTTTCGCGGCCGAAGTCATGAACATCAACCGCTTATTCAACTCTCTCATTTTGTCTGTCGCCATTGCCTTCATTCTATCGGGCTGCAGCGAATACAATAAAGTTTTGAAGAGCACTGATATCAATTACAAATACACGAAGGCCAAGGAGTATTACGATAGCAGCTATTTCTATAAGTCGTTGCCGATTTTGGAAGAGCTCATCGGCCTGACACGAGGCACTCAGCTCGCTGAAGATGTCTATTTCATGTATGCTAAAAGCCATTATGGCGTGAAGGATTATTATCTGGCGAACTATTATTTGAAAACATTTACCAAAACATTTACGAATAGTACGAAGGCCGAAGAGTGCCTGTTTTTGGCAGCGGAGTGCAGTTATCAGCTTTCTCCTGCTTACTCGCTTGATCAAACCGACACGCGAAATGCCCTTGACGAGTATCAGATTTTTTTGGACAAGTATCCCAATAGTCATCTGAAGGACTCAGCTAACCATCAGATGGATAGGTTGAATATGAAGCTGGAACGAAAGGCCTACGAAAATGCCTATCAGTTTGCCAAGACGCTGAAATACAAGGCTGCTACGTCGGCTCTTCAGGATTTTGTGAAGGAATACCCCGGTTCGATTTATCGGGAGGAGGCTATGTATTTGATTGTCAAATGCCAATATATGCTCGCAGATGGAAGTATCGAAGAGAAGAAATTGGAACGAATGCGCGCAGTTGCTCAAAATTATCGTACATTCGCGACCGCTTTTCCCGAAAGTAAGTATCTGGGTGATGCCGAAAACTACTTCCGCAAAAGCGAAAAGCAAGTAGAAAAATTGAGTTCAACCGTTAGCGAACAATCTAAAAAATGAGTACATACAAGAATTCAACTGCCGCCAAGACTACAGTAACACGCAATACAAGCGAGTTGTATGACAAGGTAGATGGTAATCTTTTCGAAACCATCGTTCTCTTGACCAAGCGTGCTAACCAGATTAGCCGTGAGATGAAAGAGGAGTTGTCGCAAAAGTTGGAAGAGTTTGGAAGCAACAGCGATAACCTCGAGGAAGTATTCGAGAATCGTGAGCAGATTGAAATCAGCCGCCATTATGAGCGCCTTCCCAAGCCTCACAGCATTGCTGTTCAGGAGTTAATCGATGGTGCTGTGCACTATCGTTACCCGGAAGAAGTAAAAAATAGCTAATTCACATAGCAGATAGATATTGGAAAGATGGCCGAATGCCATCTTTCTTCATTTTCGGACGAAATGCTTCAAGGCAAAAAAATAATAGTGGGTGTGTCGGGTAGTATTGCTGCCTACAAAGCGGCCTATCTCGTTCGGCTTCTGGTGCAGGCCGGTGCCGATGTACGTGTGATGCTGACGAATGGCGCATTGCAGTTCGTGACGCCTCTTACGTTTTCAACGCTCAGCAAAAATCCGGTTCATTCTGATTTTACCGAGAATAAGGATAGCGGTGTTTGGGTCAATCATGTCGATATGGCTCTGTGGGCTGACCTGATGATTTTAGCTCCCTTAACGGCGAATACCTTGAGTAAAATGGCGCATGGGCAGTGCGACAGCTTTTTCATGGCGGTTTACATGAGTGCGCGTTGTCCCGTGTTTTTTGCTCCGGCAATGGATCATGACATGTTTTTGCATGGCGGAACTACTGAAAACGTGGAGAAACTAATTTCATTCGGACACCATCTTTTGGCGCCCGGAGAAGGCGAGCTGGCCAGTGGATTAATTGGACAGGGAAGAATGGCCGAGCCGGAGGAGATAGTTGCCTCTGTTGAATCGGTGCTGACGGCGCAGAGTCCACTGCATGGTAAGCACATGTTGGTAACCGCAGGCCCAACATATGAGGCAATTGATCCGGTACGCTTTATCGGTAACCACTCTACCGGTAAAATGGGCTTTGCCTTGGCGGAAACGTTGGCGAATATGGGGGCTCGCGTGTCGCTGGTATGTGGTCCTACGAATATTGTCCTGCATCATCCTTTGATTCAACGCGTGGATGTGACCTCCGCCAAACAAATGCTGGATGTGTGTCTTCCGTTGTTTGAAGAAGCTGATGCGGCCGTACTGGCCGCTGCAGTGGCCGACTATATGCCGGAAACGGTATTGGAGCAAAAGCAGAAGAAGGCCGACGAAAATTGGTCGTTGCAGTTGGTGAAAACACCCGACATCGCTCTCGCGCTGGGAAGTCGCAAGCGGGAAGGTCAATGTCTGGTAGGTTTTGCATTGGAGACAAACGACGAGCTGACGAATGCTAAGTCCAAACTCGAGCGGAAGAATATGGATTTGATTGTCCTCAATAGCTTGCGCGATGAGGGCGCCGGCTTTGGTACGGATACCAATAAAATCACCTTAATTTGGCGCAACAATAAAACCCGTGAATTCGGGTTGAAGGCCAAGTCGGCTGTTGCTCGCGACATTGCCGATGCGCTTGTAGAATTGATACACGCATGAAAAGAATTTTCACACTCTGTATAGGTCTGTTAATGGTTGCTACGCTAAATGCACAGGAGCTCAATGCAACCGTCAATGTGCTCATTCCCCAGCAGGTTATTTCGCCACCGGAGTTTTTCAATACGATGAAAAGCACCATAACCGAATTTCTCAATGGTCGCAAATGGTCGAAGGATACCTGGCAAAACAACGAGCGAATTCAGTGCACCTTTCAAATTACCATTGAGCAGCAGGTCGACAATCGCTCATTTAAAGGAAGTCTTCAAGTGACAAGCAGCCGTCCGGTCTATAATTCTGATTACAAAACTTCTGTACTCAACATCAATGACCGTGACTTTGAATTCGTGTATCAGGAAAATACCATGATTCAATGGAGCAATGATCAGCACCGTGATAACCTGAGCAGTGTATTGGCGTTTTATGCAAATCTCATACTTGCCATGGATTATGATTCGTTTGCCATGGAAGGCGGCACCGATCATTATCTCACCTGCCAGACTATCATCAACAATGCACAAAACGCAGCAGAGCCGGGTTGGAGAAGCAATGAAAAGGGACGCCAGAATCGTTTCTGGTTAATAGAAAATATCCTTTCGCAGTCATTTAAGCCGATCCGAGAATTCCTCTATAATTATCATCGCAAGGGCCTCGACAAACTCTATCTCGATCAGGCAGGTGCAATCGAAGCTATGTCTGCAGCTATTGACGGGTTAAATGATGTGCATCGAATCAAGCCTTCTTCCTACAACATGCAGGTGTTGTTTTATTCGAAGTCAGATGAAATCGTGAATATATACAAGCCCCGCTCCATGGACGAAAAGAAGACGGTGGCCGAGAATTGTAAATTGCTTGATCCGGGGAATATCGCGAAGTACGAGCGTATAATTCAGTAATGGATATCGCCCGCTGTGAATAACTAGTGGGCGGTTTGCGGGCGCTCTGCAGCAGCTGACGTTGTGTCCTTCGCTTACTTTGCTTTTCTAAAATTAAAGGGCATGCTTACTTCGTTGTTCGTCCAGAATTATGCGCTTATTGATGAGTTATCGATTTCTGTTTCCAACGGTTTTACGGCTATTACGGGTGAAACAGGCAGCGGTAAATCGATTCTGCTCGGTGCATTCGGTTTATTGCTTGGTGAGCGTGCAGATGCAAAGTCGATTCGACGGGGTGATGCGAAGTGCGTGGTAGAGGCCACGTTCGATCTTGCCGGTTTGGAATTAAAATCATTTTTCGAAGAACATGATTTGGACTTCGAAGCGCAAGCCGTTGTGCGCCGCGAAATAGCGGTTGGAGGCAAGAGTCGCGCGTTTATCAATGATACTCCCGTTCAACTGCATGTGCTTAAAATGCTGGGTGCTCGACTGGTCGACATTCACAGTCAGCATGAGAACTCACTGCTAGGCGATAAGTCTTTTCAATTCGAAGTGTTGGATGCTTTTTCGGGCAATGAGTCTGTATTGAAATCATACAGAGCATTATTCGCAAAGTGGAACGAGCGCCGAACAGAGCTTGGTCTATTGAAGACAGAGCTAGCCCAATGGCAGCAAGAGCAGGACTATGTGCAGTTTCAATTGCAGGAACTTGAAAGGGCAGGTCTGGAAGATTTGAATCAGGATGACCTGGAGTCGGAATTGAATACACTTCAGCACGCTGATCATATTCGGCAAGCCATTCATAGCGCTGTGGAAATCATCGATGGAGTGGAGCATTCAGTGTTGGCACGATTGGCAGCGGCGAAATCTATCCTCGCTAAAGTGAGTGATCATAACGTCGCATTGACAGACTATCACAATCGTCTGGATAGCAGCTTGATTGAATTGCGCGAACTCTCGCGTGATATTGAGTCGTTCGGTGCCGGTGTTCAAAGTGATGAAAAGAAAGCTGAGCAACTCGGAGAGCGTCTGTCTGCGCTCTATCAACTACAGAAGAAACATCGTGTGCAAACTTCGGAGGAGTTACTGCAAATTCTAAAGCAGCTGCAATCGCGTGCATTTTCTTCCGAAGAGTTGGAAGAGCGTATCGTACAATGCGAATCTCAAATAGCAGCTTATGCCGAGGAGTTGAACGAGCTCTCTATTCTATTAGACAAAGCCAGATCAAAGGGAGCGAAGACGGCAGAAAAGGAGATGCGTAGCTATTTCTCTCAGTTAAGCATGGAGCACGCAGAGGTTCTAATCCAATCGGAACTCAAAGATGATTTCGATTTATGGGGTAGAAATCACATCGCTTTCTTGTTCAAGGCCAATAAGGGAGGGCAGTTTCAACCTATACATAAAGTCGCTAGCGGTGGTGAGATCTCTCGTGTGATGCTTGCTATTAAAGCATCTATAAGTAAGCACAAACGTTTGCCCGTTCTCATTTTGGATGAAATTGACCAAGGAGTGAGCGGTGAGGTTGGACTGAAAATCGGTGCTATTCTAAAAGGAATGAGCACTTCCATGCAGCTGGTGACCATTACTCATTTGCCGCAAATTGCAGGCAAGGCCGACCATCACTGGAAAGTTGCCAAAGAGGTGCGCGGTGAGCAGACGTTTACTTCAGTGGAAGTCATTGAAGATGACAAGCGCATCAATGAGCTTGCAGAGATGCTCGGAGGAAAGAAGCTTTCAGTGGCAGCGCTAGCAAATGCGAAAGAACTGATGTCTTAGAATTCTGCGTTCAGCGGAGTACGTGGGAATGGTATGACGTCGCGGATATTTCCCATGCCGGTCACAAACATGATGATACGCTCGAAGCCCATTCCAAAGCCGGCATGCGTGCAGGTTCCAAATTTGCGCGTTTCCAGATACCACCAAATGTGATCTTCCGGTATGTTGAATTGAGCGCACTTGCTGCGCAGTAAATCAAGACGTTCTTCACGTTGTGAGCCCCCGATAATTTCACCAATGCCAGGCACAAGAATGTCCATAGCGGCAACGGTTTGACGGCCTTGTTCATCCGGCTCATTCATGCGCATGTAAAATGCTTTGATAGCAGCCGGATACCCCGTAATGATGACCGGTTTTTGGAAATGCTTCTCGACCAGATAGCGCTCGTGCTCGCTTTGCATATCGATACCCCATTCAACCGGATACTTGAATTTTTTCTTTTTGAAATGGTTTGACTGCAACAAGATGTCGATGGCTTCCGTGTAAGTAATACGTTCGAATTCATTGCTGACAATCATATTCAAACGCTCGAGCAGCGGCATGGATTGACGTTCATCAACCGGCTTTTGCTTGTCTTCATTCATTTCGCGTTCTTGCAAAAACTCGAGGTCTTCACGGCAATGATCGAGCGCGTATTGAATGCAATACTTCAGACATGCCTCGCCTAAGTTCATGTTGTCGTGGATGTCGTTGAATGCAACTTCGGGTTCAATCATCCAGAACTCCGCCAGGTGACGGCTCGTGTTGGAATTTTCTGCACGGAAGGTGGGGCCAAATGTGTACACCTTGCCCAGTGCGAGCGCAGCTAACTCTGCTTCAAGCTGTCCGCTTACAGTGAGGTTGGTTGCTTTTCCGAAGAAGTCTTCGGCGTGATCGACTGTGCCTGACTTGGCAATTTCATCCAGATTCAAATTGGTAACGCGAAACATTTCGCCTGCACCTTCTGCGTCACTTCCGGTGATGATGGGCGAGTGCAAGTAGAAAAAACCTTGATCGTTGAAGAACTTGTGGATGGCAAATGCCAAGTGGTGACGAATGCGAAACACAGCTCCAAACGTGTTGGTGCGGAAACGCAAGTGTGCTTTTTCGCGCAGAAACTCCAGCGAGTGACGCTTCATCTGAATCGGGTACTCATTCGGATCGCAGTCACCGAGAATTTCAAGTGTATCGCAAATCACTTCGATGTCTTGGCCTTTGCCCAAGCTTTTCTGCACCTTGCCTGTAGCCGCGACAGCTGCGCCTGTTTGCAGACGCTTCAGCGTGTTTTCGCCATGTTGCTCTTTGCTGACCACAATTTGCATGGTGCGAATAGTGGAACCATCAGAAACGGAAAGGAACTGATCGTTGCGCAGGGTGCGAACCCAACCTTTGACCGTTACAATGGTGTCGATGGGCTGAGAGGCAAATAGCTCGGCGATAGTAGCATGAGGCATAGTAAAGCGTTTTGAGAGCGCGAATTTACCACATTGGCCGCAAACAAACGGACCACTTGTTTAAACACTTGCGCGTTGAGGAACGTTAGGTGTGTCGCTTTCCACTTTGCCATCGCGCATGCGAACTATGCGATGTGCCATACGCGCAATGTCTTCTTCGTGCGTCACAATGATGATGGTATTGCCGGCGCGGTGTATGTCGTCGAAAAGCGCCATGATTTCGTGACTTGTTTTCGTGTCGAGGTTTCCTGTCGGTTCGTCGGCGAGAATGATCGAGGGGTTATTAACCAGAGCCCGGGCTACGGCTACGCGCTGACGCTGACCACCTGAAAGTTCATTGGGTTTGTGGCTCATGCGTTCTGCAAGGCCAACACTTTGCAAGGCTGCTTTCGCTTTTTCCATACGTACTTCTTTCGGAACGCCGGCATATACAAGCGGAAGCGCTACGTTGTCGAGAGAACTATAGCGTGGCAGCAAGTTGAAAGTCTGGAATATAAAGCCGATTTCTTTGTTTCGAATTTCTGCCAATTTGTTGTCGTCGAGATTCGCCACGTTCGGTCCGTTGAGGAAATAAGAGCCTGAAGTGGGCGTGTCAAGACAACCGATGATATTCATGATGGTACTCTTACCCGAACCGGAAGGTCCCATTAAGGCAACGTATTCGTTCTTGCGAATCGATAAATCCACACCATTAAGGGCCTTGATGGTCTCATCGCCGATGCGATAAAATTTGGTGAGTCCCTCTATTCGAATGATTTCTTGCACGGGGTAAAAGTAATATTTGTGTGACCCATTTTCAGATGTTTCTATGGCCGTTTTTCGCTAATTGTCATTAAATTAGCTGACAATTATTTTCTTACCTCAATGAAACGGACTTGGTTAATAGTGCACCTGCTTTTCCTGGGTTTTGCTTCCTTGTCGGGCCAGCTGCTCATTGATAATGCTATCAATGCGAATGCGGCTGTTCAGAATGTTTTGCTCGGTGAAGGTGTTTCGGCAAGCAACATAACGTTTCAGGGAGATAACGCTCAAATAGGCGGGTTCACCTGCAATGGATGCGGCTTGGGTATAGGCAACGGTGTTGTCATAGGTTCCGGAAATGTGGATGGCGCTGTTGGTCCCAATAACAGTGGGAGTTTTAATCAGGGCCCTCCAAACGCGAGTGATGGTGTGGGTGATGCGGACTTAGAAGAGTTAAGTGGAATGTCTCTTAATAACACGGCGGTTCTTGAGTTCGACTTTGTTCCTACAGGCGATAGTCTTGCATTTAACTATGTGTTCTCATCCGAAGAATACCCGGAATATGTAAACAGCGTAAATGATGCCTTCGGGTTCTTTTTAAGTGGTCCCGGAGTCAATGGCCCTTATAGCAACAGCGCAATGAATATTGCACTCATTTCGGGTAGCACAGTTCCCATAAGTATTAATACGGTAAATGACTTTGAAAACTCTCAGTTTTATGTAGACAACACCGGGAATGTTGCAAACGTGCAGGCAGATGGTTTTACCACGGTGCTTACCGCTTATGCAGAAGTTATTTGTGGTGAGAATTACCATATTAAAATTGTGATAGGCGATGCCATGGATAATCTGTATGATTCATGGGTGTTTTTAGAAGCCGGCAGTTTTCAGAGTAATGTGCTTGCCATGAGTTACACGGCGCCGAACTATTCCTCTCCAATTGATGGAGGTGTTTTCGAAGGTTGTCAGGCCGGTAATCTCACATTCACTCGTTCAGGGGTTTTGGATGCTGAGGTTGTATATGGTTTGACTTTCGGAGGAGATGCGATAATAGGCATTGACATTGATTTTCCTTACAACGAGATTGTTTTTCCTTCCGGTGAGAGTGAGGTTACTATTTCGTTTGTAGCTATTCAAGACTTTGTGCTGGAAGGAATCGAGACACTCGAAATTACCATGGAAAATGCGGGCTGTGGTTCTAATAATACAAGCCTGACTATCAATGTATATGATTTGCCTGAGTTGGTTGTTACTCTAGATGATGCATTAATTAATTGCGGTGAGTCTGTCACGTTTACTCCTTCCGTGGAAGGGGGGCTGGGAGATTACACCATCGTTTGGGAAGGCGTATTTGAAGGTGAAAGCTATACAGTCATTCCGGAGGTTGCCACTTCCTATTCTTTTACCGTCAGTGATACATGCGGTGTAATTCCATTCAATGGAAACGCTTTGGTGGAGTTTGTTGCAAATCCGCCTTTGGTCGTGGAGGTGTCAGATGATATGACTGCAACCTGCCTCGATATTCAGGATTTTCAACCACAGATTTCTGGAGGATTGCCGCCTTACGAAGTGGAGTGGTTAGTGGATGGCTCGTTGGAGTCTGTCAATACCAACCTGTTTTTTTCATCAGATGAAAGTGTCGTTGTTGAGTTTACGGTTGTTGATTTGTGTGGTGTCGAAGAGTCAGATATTTTTCAATATAATGTGCCTGCTGTGCCGGTTCTTCTTGACTTGGGCCCTGACCTTACCGTGCAATGTATCGATGAGGTTGCATACAATCCTTTGCCATCCGGCGGCGTAGGAACACTCCAGTTTGAATGGTTTGTTGACGGTGTTTCGGAGTCGAATATGTCTGCTTTTGATGATTTCTTTTTTGAAGATGCCACGCTGCGATTGGAAGTTTCGGATCAGTGTGGTAATGAGGTTTCTGACGAGGTAGAGATTTTTGTGCCTGAAGTTCCCGTTTCCGTTGAATTACCGGAAGACATCTTTACAACCTGTCTGGAAACAAACACGCTTTCGCCTGTCGTAAGTGGTGGAGCCGGTGCTCTTGATTACAGTTGGTCAGCTAATGCCCTCGATATTTCGTCCGAAACCTCTTTAGACTACACTACGAGTGCAGATGCAAGCCTCATACTGACTGTTGAGGACGAATGTGGTAATGTTGGATCGGATAATATGATGGTCTTTGTTCCGGCAGTGCCTATTGAGGTCAACACTTCAGGCGATACAACCATTTGCTTAAATGAAGGAGTGTTGCTTACGGCTGCTGCAACAGGTGGGGTGGGTGAGCTTATTTTATCTTGGGAAGGTGGAAGCAACCAGGCTGATTTTTTCGCCGCTCCGATAATTACCAGCGAGTATCGATTGTTTGTCCAGGATCAATGCGGTAATTCAGCAACCACGAGTGTTCAGGTTAGTGTCGATTTTGTGGAGCCGAATTTTATGTCAGCCTATCTAACGGAAGACGTAGTTGCATTGACCAATTTGTTGTCCGATTCCCTGGTTACTTTCTGGGAGTTTTCAGATGGTACTATATCCAATGATCATGATGCCATTCATCGATTTAATACCGTTGATGAATGGCTAGCGACATTGCATGCATACTCGGCCAATGGATGTCACAATGAAGTTTCGCAAACTTTTCAGGCAACCGGCGCTGTATTTATTCCGACATCGTTCACCCCGAATGCCGATGGAATCAATGATTTCTGGAAGCCTGTAGGTCGTGATTTGGTGAGTTATCAGTTGCTCGTTTTTAACCGCAATGGTGAAGTAGTATTTGAGACACGAGATATGGAAGACTACTGGGATGGTTCATTCGCGGGTGGAGAACACTATGTTCCGGATGGCGTGTACACCTATGTTTTCCGTGCTACGGATGCCCGCTATAATTCATTCGAAAAATCCGGTCATATTCAACTTATTCGCTAGCTTGGGCAACTTAATCTTACATTTGAATGTCAACCACGTTGAAACCAATTTATATGACACATAAATTCCTTATTGCTCTCATGCTTCTGATTTCGTCAGTAGGCTTTTCACAACTGACGGTAACGACAGTAACTCCGCAAGAGGCGGTTACTGCTTTGGTAGGCCCGGATTTGGAGGTGAGTAATATTACCTTCACAGGAGATGCGATACAATTAGGTATCTACGAGAACGCAGGAGGGAATTTTCCGATTGCCAATGGGATTATTCTGAGTTCCAGTCATGCTGGTAATTTTATGCCGAACGTTTTCAATGGCGAACCAACAGCGCCTGTCAATACAGAACAAGATTTATTGGATATTGCCAATTCAGTTCCACCTCTGATTGGTCAGGCGTTCACCTTAAGTGGAGTTTTCGATGTAGCATACCTGGAATTCGACTTCGTAGCTACCGGCCCGGAGCTAACGTTTAAATACGTGTTTGGATCGGATGAATACCTCACCTATGTAAATTCTCAATACAACGATGTTTTTGCCTTTTTCCTTTCAGGACCCGGTATTACAGGACCCTACAACTCGCCCGCGGCATTTCCGGATGGTGCGCAAAACATAGCCGGTGTGCCCAATAGCGATCCGTTTTTGCCGATTACAATTTCATCCGTAAACAATGTTTTGAATACCCAGTATTACATCAATAATCCCGGTAACACTATCAATAACACGGTGAGCTGCACAGGTTACACCGATTCCCTTCGTGTGTTATCTCCCATGCAGTGCGGCGAGACCTATCACATGAAACTGGCCATTGCTGATGGTTCTGACAACGTGCTAAAATCGATTGTTGTCTTTGAAGAGGGAAGTTTTACGACCTCGGGAGCGGGTATAGAAGCATATTCGGTGGGCGCGCCTTCAGGCTTCGATAACTTGGTTCTGATTGAGGGATGTTTAGATGGTGAGTTGCGTCTCGAACCGCCTGCATGTGCTGCCGAAATACTGGATGTACAACTGAATTACTCCGGAATTGCAATCAATGGCGTGGATTATCAGGCGCTGCCTTCTTCGTACAGTATTCAAGGCGAAGCCGTAATCATTCCCATTACCACGATTCCTGATTTCATCAATGATGAGGGTGACGAATCATTAATCATCGATATGTACTTCATCAATCTGGAAGGTGATCCGGATACACTGACCACGAATATTGTGATTCGCGATTATATACAGCCCGAAGTCGAAATGAAGACGGTTTATATCTGCAATAGTGATACAACTGTTTCACCTGTGATTACCGGTGGTTTTCCACCGTTTGGTTACAACTGGTGGGATGGCTCGCAAACAACTTCGCAATATTTCGAAACAGGTGATGCAGGCAGCTATTCGCTCACGATGACTGATTGGTGCGGGAGCACTTTCAGCACCGACTTTGACGTCGTAGAACCGGGACCTATTTTCGTCGCTCCTCTCATTTACAATTGCTTCGGTCAGCAAACGGAAGATCTGGCGCGTAATGGTGCACCACCTTATTCTATTGTCTATCCGGAAGATTCCCTTTCGAATACGGCTTATTCATTCCTGGCTGACTATTATGGTACTTATTACGTAACATTCACCGATCAGTGTGGATCATCAGGCACTTCTACCATCATTACTCAACGATGTGATACGCGAATTCCGAACATCTTTACCCCGAATGGCGATGGAAAGAATGACACTTTCCACATATTCGGGATTGAAGGATTTAGAGGAAGCAGCCTGGTTATTTACGACCGATGGGGCACAGCGATATTCCAGGACGATGACTACAGAAACAACTGGGGTGGGGAGGAGAATCCGGATGGCGTGTATTACTACATTTTCACTCGTTCCGACGGTGAGGTGGTTACAGGATATTTCGAGAAATTAGGTTCTAATTAAAAATTTAGAACTCACGATTTTGAAGGGCCTGCGCTAATTGGCGTAGGCTTTCTTTTTTGTGATTGGCGATATCTACGGAATCTAAATGTGCGAGTGCATCATGGAAGAATGTCTCAGCTTTCTGAGTGATGCGCTTATCCAGATTGAGTTCACGGAAAATGGTCAAAACCGTTTCGATTTTCTCTTGAGAGTTAGTATTGCTTTGTTGTTCAATTAATGTGGAACGCTGCTCATGGTTGGCTAATTCAAAAGCACTAATCATCAGGAATGTCTTCTTGTTGGCGAGAATATCACCTCCAACCTGTTTCCCGATTTTTTCACTTGTACCGAAGGAGTCCAAATAATCATCCCACAATTGAAAGGAAATTCCGAGCGCAATTGCAAAGTTGTATATCGCCTTGTAATCTGCTTCAGAAGCTCCACCTATGATAGCGCCTATTTTCATTGAACCACCTAGTAAAACGGAAGTTTTCAAGCGAATCATTTCTATGTACTCTTCCACGCTCACATCCTGACGGAATTGGAAGTCCATATCCATTTGCTGCCCAACACAAACTTCCAGCGCAGTGGTGTTGAAGGTATCTAGTACAGCGGCAAGGCAATCGGGTCTGGTTTTCATGATGAGCTGATACGCCTGAATCAACATCGCATCTCCACTGAGAATTGCGACATCCCGGTTCCATTTTTCATGAACGGTTGGCTTACCGCGTCGAATAGGGGCATTATCCATGATGTCATCATGCATAAGCGTGAAGTTGTGAAAGACTTCCATAGCAATGGCCGGGTAGACAGCGTCTTCAATGTCATCCGTAAAAGCTTGAGCGGAAAGCAGTGTAAGCAAAGGACGGATGCGTTTACCTCCCAAATTAAGAATATAGTTGACAGGCTGCAGTATGGCTTCATCACCATTCTTTCTGCAAAAGCCATCAATTTTCTTTTGAATAATGGCTTGTAAATCTTCCAGCGAGTTCATCTCTTTACTTGCCGGACTTGAGTTGATCGAGGATGTATTTGCCATAGCCACTATTAACAAGCGGTTGGGCTATTTGTTCGGCCTGTGCGTCGTCAATAAAGCCCATACGCCAGGCGATTTCTTCGATACAACCAATTTTTAAACCTTGTCTTTCTTCGATAACCTGAACATACTGTCCGGCTTGCATGAGTGAAGCAAATGTTCCGGTATCAAGCCATGCTGTCCCGCGATCCATGCGTTGCACTTTGAGGCGTCCCTGTTTCAGATATTCTTTGTTGACGTCCGTTATTTCATACTCTCCGCGCGCACTTGGCTGAAGATTTTTGGCAATATCCACCACATCGTTATCATAGAAATACAGGCCCGGAACGGCATAGTTGCTTTTGGGTTGCTTGGGCTTCTCTTCAATACTGATGGCCTGCCCGTTAGCATCAAATTCTACGACACCATATCGCTCCGGGTCGCGCACATGATAGGCGTAAACTAAGCCACCATCGATGTCTGTGTTTTCGCGAAGCATATGTCCTAAGCCATGGCCGTAGAAAATATTATCGCCTAAAATGAGAGCCGCTTTGTCGTTTCCAATAAACTCGGCACCTAACACAAAAGCCTGCGCCAGTCCATTCGGAACTTCTTGAATCTGGTAGCTGAAATTGCATCCCAGTCGCTTTCCATCGCCCAGCAGTTTTTCGAAGCCGGGTAGGTCATGTGGAGTAGATATGATGAGAATATCTCGGATGTTAGCGAGCATCAATGTCGACAAGGGATAGTAAATCATCGGCTTGTCATACACAGGCATGAGCTGCTTACTAACGGCGAGCGTCAGAGGGTATAGACGGGTTCCGCTGCCACCGGCTAAAATGATTCCTTTCATGGTAGGCGAATTTACTCTTTTTCGAGTTCAATTTTGCGCACGCTCCAGTCATCGTAATGAAGATCGTCTTCTTCATCGAGCGACTGAAAAAATGGCTCCTGAAATGATTTAGTCGTAATACGTTTTTGGAAGGAGAGTAGCAGAGCAGGAAGCACTATAAGATTCGTAACCATGGCCACCAGGAGAGTGACCGCAGTAAGAACTCCCAAAGCTCGGGTACCCTCAAATTCGCTCGCCGCAAAGCAACCGAATCCGAACAGTAGGACCAGTGAGGTATAAACCATGCTCGCCCCTGTTTCGCGAATCGCGAGTAAAGCAGATTCTTTAATCTTCCAATTGTGATATTTCAATTCTTGCCTGTATTTGGCCAGGTAGTGAATGGTGTTATCTACCGTGATACCAAGAGCAATAGAGAAGACAAGAATGGTTGATGGTTTCAATGGAATTCCGACAAAACCCATGATACCGGCCGTAATGATTTGAGGAATGATGTTCGGAATGAAAGAAATAAATACCATACGCGCGCTCCAAAACATAAACGCCATCATCAGGCTGATGATGATAACCCCAAACAAAAGTGAGCTGAAAAGGTCTCCTACCAGGTAGTTGGTTCCTTCCAGAAACACAACCGAGGTCCCGGTTAAGGTGATTTTGTATTTCGAAGGATCAAAAATGCTGTCAATTTTCGGCTTGATGTCGGCCATGAGTCTGTCCATTTCCTTAGTGCCGATGTCGGCTACTTGGGTCGTAATACGTGTCAGGCTCTTCGTGCTGTCCAGGAAGGTCTTCTGAACACCTTGGTCTTCCTTGTTTTCCTCGCCAATGTATTCTCCAATGAAGGCTTGCTCTTCGCGGGTTATGAGCGAGTAATAGGTAGAGTCACCCATGTAAAAGGCCTGACGCAGATATTTTCCGGCATCTACGATAGACAATGACCGTGAGAATGGATGGATCGTTGTGTCATTTAACTGCAACTCATAATTGGCCAGCAGCACCTGCAGCTCTTCAATTTTCTTTAAACTCTTCTCCTTGG
>Ga0169931_10006685_pt1 | contig 17291 bp, 17 predicted proteins | sample Kivu_15m_20L_FD_129675 | JGI IMG/M metagenome (GOLD analysis project Ga0169931, IMG submission 129675) | Freshwater microbial communities from Lake Kivu, Western Province, Rwanda to study Microbial Dark Matter (Phase II) - Kivu_15m_20L... | ecosystem: Environmental > Aquatic > Freshwater > Lake...
GCGCGCACCATCACGTCCACGCGCGCGTAGTCGCGGCCGCCGATGGCGTTGAACGCCGCGTGCGCCGCGTCCTGGATGCGGGCCGTCGTCATCGCGTCGAAGTCCGCCGGACAGAAGTATTCCGTCGCGCCGGCGGTGTATTTGTTCTGGTAGTCGTAGCTGCCCTGCTTGGGCCGCACCTCGACCACCGGCAACGCGCGGCCCGCGAGGATGCCCACCGTCGTCTCGCGGCCAACGATGCGCTCCTCCATGAGAACCTCGGTGTCGAACTTGAGCGCCTCGGCGAGCTTCGCGGGAAACTCGGCCGGCGAATCCACGAACTGCAAGCCCACGCTGCTGCCCTGCCGCACGGGCTTCAGCACGACCGGCGTCTGCCAGCCATCGGGCCACTTCGCATCCGCTGACTTGAAGGTCATGAACTTCGCCGTCGGCGCACCGCACGCGACGCATCGCTGCTTGGTCAGCACCTTGTCGAACGCCAGCCGGCTCGCCTCGGGGTCGCAGCCGGTGTAGGGCACGCGCATCGCGTCCAGTTCCCGCTGCACCGTGCCGTCCTCGCCGTAAGTGCCGTGCAGCGAGAGGAAGACGACTTCCGTCCCGACGGGCAACGCCCACTGCCCCGGTCCCTGCGGGTCAAGCTCGTGGACGGTGTTGCCGTTCGCGCGCAACGCCGCCGCCACCGCCGCGCCCGTGCGCAGCGAGACTTCGCGCTCGGCACTCGGGCCGCCCAGCATGACCGTGATGTTCAGCTTCTCAGACATGACTCAGTCTTCGCCGACGATTTCCACTTCAGTTTCCAACTCAATGCCGCGTTCCGCGCGGGCCGTGGTGCGAATGACTTCGATGAGCGCCAGCACATCGCGCGCGGTGGCGGAGCCGTCGTTGATGATGAAGTTGCCATGAACGTCGGACACCACCGCGCCGCCGACGCGCGTGCCCTTGAGGCCGAGTTCGTCCACCAGCTTCCCAGCGGGAACGGTCTTCGTGTTCTTGAAAATGCAGCCGGCACTCGGCTCCTTGGGCTGCGAGGTCCAACGCTTCTGCTGGCACTCGGCGAGTTTCGCCTCGATTTGCTCGCGCGGAGCCGGACGCCCTTTCAGCACGGCCCCGAGCGCGACGGCGGACTTGAGCAGCGGACAGCTCCGATAAGTCGTCTCCACGTCGCGCGCGGGGCGCTCGTGGGCGACGCCCGCGTGGTCCATGTAGCGCAGCGACTCGACCGCCTCGAAGGTCCAGCCGTTCATCGCGCCGGCGTTCATGCGGAGCGCGCCGCCGAGGTTGCCGGGGATGCCTTCGAGGAACTCCAGCCCGCCGATGCCGTGGCGCTTCGCGGTGAGCGCGATGTCCTTGAGCTTCGCGCCCGCGCCGCAGCGAAGCTGCTCGCCCTCCAGTTCGATTTGGGAGAAGGCGGGCGCGCCGAGGTGAATGACCACGCCGCGGATGCCACCGTCGCGGATGAGCAGGTTCGAGCCGCGACCGAGCAGGAAGAACGGCACGTCGCGGTCGCGACAGAAGCGCAGCACCTTCGCCAGCTCGGACTCGTCCGCCGGCTCGACGTAAAACTCCGCCGGGCCGCCGACGCGCAGGGTGGTGCGCTTGGCCAGCGGCTCGTTCCGCCGCAGCACACTCGCGGGCGCGAGCAACGCGCCAAGTTCCGCCGCGAGGCCGGCGGAAGGCGTGACTGGCTCTGGGGCGAGGGCGGTCATGGGGCAGCTTCCACGAGCAAGGTTTGGGGAGCGCGCCCGCCCCGGGCGCTGTCAACCAGCGCCCCGCTGGTTGACTCGGAGGGCGTTCGAAAATCCGAACCGTCTCGACAGGCGGGCGCGCCAGAGCTTTCCGCGAGGGCGCGGAAAGCAGCAGGCGGGGCGCCTGCGCTCCCCTTTCGCTTCGCGAAGCGCGCGGGGGGCTGCCACTCGGCTTCGGCGAGGTCGGTGACTGACACAGGCAAACCGCAGGTGCGAAGAATCCGCTCGGCGATGTCGGCGGCGGCGGCGGGCTGGTGCCACTGGGTAAGCGCGGCCTGCATCTGCGCACGCGCGGCGGCATTCGTGAGGAGGTCGGAGACGAGCGTGGCGAACTGCGCGGGCGAAGTGGTGCGCTGGTTCAACACCCGCGCCGCACCAGTGTCGGCGAAGGCGCGGGCGTTGTGCGCCTGATGGTCGTCGGCGGAAGTCGGCAGCGGGACGAGGATGGCCGGCACGCGCATGGCGGCAAGTTCCGCGAGGGAGGACGCGCCTGCCCGGCTGACGACCAGCGTGGCCGCACCGAGGGCGAGTTCCATTTCCGTGAGGAACGGCTGGACGAGGAAGCGGATGCTGGATGCTGGATGCTGGATGCTGGATTTAGTCAGAGCCTCCTCACGTCGGCTGCTACCAAGGGCGGTGTAGGCCGCGCGCGCCTTGTCCACATCGTTCGCACCGGTGAGGTGGAGGAAATGGAGGTCGGGATGGCGCGCGGTGAGTTCAGGAAGTGCGGCGAGGACTAGGTCGTTGAGGCCGGTCGCGCCCTGGCTGCCGCCAGTGATGACGAGCGTGGGACGCTGCGGGTCGAGGCCGAGCGCCATGCGGCAGCTTGTAGCGCGACATTCCAATGTCGCGAGGTCCTCTTCGGGAGTGGCGCGCTCGTGCGAGGGAGACGCACTGTCTCGACATTGGAATGTCGAGCTACTGAACTGCTCACGCACGGGCGTGCCCGTGACGGCGTGGCGCTGAATCCAGAGCCGGTGAGCCGCCTGCGGAAAACCGACGAACGCCTCGTCCGCGAAGTGCGCAAGCCAGCGGTTCGCACGGCCGGGGATGGTATTCGACTCGTGGAGAAAGGCTTTCGCACCGAACTTCTTCCCAGCCAGCACCGGCGGAGCGCTGGTGAAGCCGCCCATTGCCAGCACGGCCTGCGGCGGGCGCGCGGCAAAGAGCTTCTTCGCCGCCCGATACGAGGCGAGCGAGGCGCGGGCGAAGGCGAACGGGTTGCCTTGCAGCGCGACAGCCGGGAGCGTGGCGACCTGCACGTCGCGCGCGGCGCGGACGGCCTGCTGGTCCACTTCCTTGGGCGAGACGAGCAGGAGCACGTCGCAGTCGCGGCGCTGCAATTCGGCAGCGACGGCCAGACCCGGAAACAGGTGCCCGCCCGTGCCACCGCAGGCGATGGCGACGAGGGGTTTTTCCGGGGCGCGTTGCATCAGGTCGGGCGCGGGAGGGCGGTGAAGGGGTTGTCGTCGAGCGGCGCGGCGACGGTGAGGGGCTTGTCGTGCGCGCGGCGCGCGACGGACAGCACGAGGCCGGCGGAAGCGAGCAGCACGACGAGGTTCGAGCCGCCGTAGCTGATGAACGGCAGCGGCAGGCCCTTGTTCGGCAGGACCATGGTGACGACGCCGATGTTGATGAAGACCTGCACGCCGATGAGGAAGGTGATGCCGATGACGAGGAGTTGGCCGAAGAGGTCGCTCGCGCGCCACGCGATGTTGAAGCCGCACCAGCAGAGCAGGCCGTAAAGCGCGAGCAGGCCGAGCGTGGCCGCGAGGCCGAATTCCTCGCCGATGACGGAGAAGATGAAGTCGGTGTGGTGCTCGGGGACGAAGCCCGTCTTCTGCCGGCCGTCGCCGAGGCCGACGCCCGCCACGCCGCCCGCGCCGAGGGCATACTTCGCCTGGAGCTGCTGGTAGGCGATGGTCTTCTCGTATTTCTCCGGGTGCAGCCAGGCGTCAATGCGCGCGCGGCGAACGTCGTTGCTCATCAACAGCCCGCAAATGAGCGCGAAGGCGGCGAGGCCGAGCGGAACGAGATACACCAGGCGCGCGCCGGCAATCAGCAGCACGAGCCACACGACAAGCCCAAGCAGCATGGTGGTGCCGTAGTCTTTGCCCGCCAGCACGAGCACCAGCGCACAACCCGCGAGCGCGCCGGGAATCACCACGCCGCGCACAAACTCCTTCATGCGGTCGTGGTAAAGGGAGGCGTAGTGCGCGAGCATGGCGACGACGACGACCTTCGCGAGTTCGGACGGTTGAAAGGTGAAGCCGGGAAACTCAATCCAGCGGCGCGCGCCGTTGATCTCGCGGCCCTTGAACGCGGCGTAAGCCAGGAGCAGGCACGCGATGCCCAGGCCGGGCCAGACGAGCTTGCGGAGCCAGCGGTAATCCAGCGCCGCACACAGGCAGCAGGCCACCACGCCCAGCGCGGCGAAGCGCGACTGCTTGATGAGGTAGGCCTCGCCCTGCTGCGTCATGCTCGCGCTGTAGAGCATGACCAGGCCCAGCGCGAGCAGGGCGGCGACGCAAAACGCGAAGATGGTGGCGGTGCGGCGGAGGGTCATGGGCGGAGGGAAGAGGGATTAAGATTAGGATTAAGAGTAGGAGAAAGGCCTACGCAGCGACTCCTGCTCCTGCTCTTAATCCTAATCCTAATCCTGCTCCACCCACCCCCGGCGACTGACGGGACGGAGCGGGGCGGCACTCCGTGCCTCGCTCTCGTCCCATCGTCGCCAGTCAACCGGTGCATCGGTGAGTGGGTTGGTTGGTTGGTGGAGGGGTTCGTCCGTTCAGAGCTTCGGCGCGGGTGCCGGGGCCGGTTCGACCAACGGCGGGAAGGCCGGCGGCAGCGTGGGCACGGCCGGAGCGACGGGGGCCGGCTCCGTCTTTGCGGCGGGGATTGAACCGGAGGCCGGCGCAGGCGAAGCCTTCGGGCCGCCGGCGGGCACCTTGAGTTTCTGACCAACGGTGATGCGGTCCGTCTTGAGGCCATTCGCTTCGCGCAGCTTGGTCACCGTGGTGCCAAACTTCCTCGCGATGGTGCCGAGCACGTCGCCGGATTTCACGGTGTAGGTGCCGTCGGCGTCGGCGGCCGTAGCGGAACCGCCGGAAGCCTTCACGGCTTTCGGCGCGGGCGCGGGGATGTTGACCTTCTGGCCGATCTTGAGCTTGGTGGAATCCACGCCGGGATTTGCGCCCTCGATGGCCTTCATGCCCACGTTGTATTTCTTCGACATGGTGTAGAAGGAGTCGTTCTTCGCGACGACGTGAACCTTCGCCTCGGCGACTGGCGCGACCGGCAGTGGCTCGGGCGTGATGGGCGGCGGCGTCACCACCGGCGGCGTGATCGGCGCGACGGGCGGCGGCGTGGGCGTGATCGGCAACGGGGCGAGGCCCGGCGCGGCGGCTCCGGGCGCAGGCGCGCTGCCAATGGGCGGCAACGTCCCCGGCGTGGCGGCTCCACCCGGCACTCCGGGCGCGGGTGCGACCGGCGATCCAAGATCGGGCGGCGGCGTGATGGGCGGCAGGATCGGCTCGGGCGCGGGCTTCTTGGCCTCGACCTTCGGCTCGGGTTTGCACCCGGCCATCAGGATGCCGCCGAGCACCACGGCGTGGATGCCGAGGAAGATGGCGACGATGACAGGGAGGTTGGTTTTCCGTTTGGCTTTTTGCTCAAGGAGCGAGCCTTGCGGGTTCAACGGATTCGGAGTGCTCATGGTGTGTGTGCGTTTGTGGCTGCGTTGTCTGGCTCACCGGAGCTGGCCAATCCCCGGCGAAATTTTTTGGCTAATTCTAAAAAAACTTTCCGTCTCGTCTCGCGACTTGGTTTCCCGTCTCAACTGCTTTTCCGTCCGCCCCCATTCGTGGGGGCGTCGGCGGCGACACCGCCATTACTTGTGCGCTGCAACTGCCCGACCGCCTGTCGAAACACTTCACCCCGGTGGCGGTAGTCACGGAACAAATCGAAGCTCGAACAGGCCGGCGACAGCAAAACAATGTCGCCAGGCGCCGCGTTTCTGACGGCTTCGTTGACCGCTTCTAACAATGAATCCACCAGCGTGCAAGGGGTAAAGAGGCTCCACGCGGCGCGCAGTTTTTCGCGCGTCTCGCCGAGCAGAATCGCGTGCTTCACGCGCTGCGCCAGGAGCGGCCCGAGGTCGTGGTAATCGAGGCCCTTGTCGCGGCCGCCGGCGATGAGCAGGACGTTCGGCTCGCCGGGCTGGGACGCCGGCATCGTTTGCAGCGCTTTCGCCACCGCGTCGAGGTTGGTGGCCTTCGAGTCGTTGATGAATTTGACGCCGTTGATTTCCGCGACCAGCTCGCAGCGATGCGCGCCGGGCGCAAAGCTCGTGACGGCCGCGACCATTTCCTCCAGCGGCAGGCGCAGCACGCGCCCGACCGCGAGCGCGGCCATGACGTTCTCGGCGTTGTGCGGGCCACGCAGGTGCGTCTTCTCCAAGTCAATCAGCGGGCCGACCCAGTCCTCCATGCGGCTGATGATGAGCGAGCGGTCGAGGTGGATGTCCGCGCGGCGGTTCTGCGCGCTGAAGGTGATGAGCTTGGACGGCACCTTCACGCCGAGCGTGCGGAGCATCGCGAGCGCCTCGGTCTGCACGATGGCCCAGTCGAACGGCTGCTGGTTCTCGAAGAGGCGCGCCTTGGCCCGCGCGTAGTCGGCCATCGTGTGGTGACGGTCGAGGTGGTCGGGTGTGATGTTGAGCAGCACCGCGACGGCGGGGCGGAAGAAGCGGATGGTCTCCAACTGGAACGAGCTGACTTCGAGCGTGAGGTAGTCGAGCTGCTTCGTCTCGTCGGCGACGGAGCAAAGCGGCTTGCCGATGTTGCCGGCGGCCAGCGTGCGCTTGTGGCAGTGCGTGAGGACGTGCTCGATTAGTTCGGTCGTCGTGGTTTTCCCGTTCGTGCCGGTGACGGAGATGTTGAGGCAGACGGCCTGCTGCCAGCCGAGTTCGAGTTCACCGATAACGGGGATTTCGCGTTGGCGCAATTCCTTCACGAGCGGCGAGTCCATCGCCACGCCGGGACTGACGACCGCGAAATCAAACTGCCCCGCCGGCGGCATCCGCAGGTCCAGTTCCACCCGCACGCCAAGGTCGCGCAACTCCTCCGCCTCGCGTCGCAGCGCGGGCGTGTCGGAGTTGTCCATCGCCGTGACGCGTGCGCCACGCGCGACGAGCAGACGCGCCGCCGCCGCCCCGCTCAGGCCGAGGCCGATGACCAGCACGACTTTGTCTTGGAGGCGGAACATGGGTTAGGCCGGGGCGGGGTGATGGAGTGTTGGAGTGATGGAGTAGTGGGCGGCATCCGAAAGCCACTCCATCACTCCATTACTCCACCGCTCCATTGTTCCGTTCTCAGTCATGTTGCTTCCATCGGCATTGGTTCACCGCAGCTTCAGCGTCGCCAGCGCGAGCACCGCACACACGATGCACAGGATGTAAAACCGCGTGACGACCTGGGACTCATACCAGCCGAGTTTCTGAAAGTGGTGATGCAGCGGGGCCATGAGGAACACCCGGCGCTCGTTGCCCTTCCCGTAAAGCCGCCGCGTGTATTTGAACCAGCCGCGCTGAATCATCACCGAGACGATCTCCACCACGAACACGCCGCCCGCAATCACCAGCACGAACGGCTGGTGAATCAGCACCGCCATGATGCCCAGCACGCCGCCCAGCGCCAGCGACCCCGTGTCGCCCATGAAGACCTGCGCCGGATGGCAGTTGAACCAGAGGAAGCCCAGGCTCGCGCCAATCATCGCCGCGCAGAAGACCGTGAGTTCGCCCGCGCCCGGCACGAACGGCACGAAGAGGTAGCGCGAAATGACCGCGTTGCCCGCGATGTAGGTGAAGACGAGGAAGACCGTCGTCACGATGAGCGTGCAGCCGATGGCCAGCCCGTCCAGCCCGTCCGTGATGTTGACCGCGTTGCTGCTGCCCACGATGGCGCAGACCGCAATGAACCCGCCGACCCACGCCGCGTCCGTCAGCACCGCGTGCTTGAAGAACGGCACCTGCACCTCGGTGATGAGCCGGTGCGTCTCCGGCATCAGCCACAGCATCCACGCGATGAAGCCCGCCAGCGCGAACTGCACGACCAGCTTCAAGTTCTCCGCCGCGCCCGCGCTCTTCTGCTCGGTCAGCTTCTTGTAATCGTCGTAGAAGCCCAGCGCCGCCAGCACGAGCAGCGACACCAGCGTCAGCACGATGAACTCGTTCCACTGCGCCCAGAGCAGCGCGGTCAAGTCCACCACCAGCACAATCAAAATGCCGCCCATGCCGGGCACGCCCTTCTTCGTGAAGACCTGCGTCGCCGTCGTGCCGGCCTCCTGCGCCTTGTCGAGATAGTCCTGGCCAAACTTCATTTCCTTCAGCCACTTGATGACCAGCGGCCCCAGCCACAAACTCAGCAGCAGCGCCGAAATCGCCGCGCCCGCGCTGCGCACGGTGATGTAGCGGAACACCCGCAGCACCGACAGCGAATCGGCCCAGGCGGTTCCGGCGACTTGCTCCTGAATCCATTGGCTTAGATAAAATAGCATCGGCTAGTCATGCCGGTGTTGCAGCGTGAACAGCCCGTGCCGGTGCCGCATTTTCTCCCAGCGGCACAGCCGCACGAGGAAGCCCGGCATCCGCGCGGTGTCCTTCAATTCCCGCGCCAGCCGCTTGGCGGTGCGCTGTTGCTGTCGGTCGGCCTTCGCATTCATGGTCAGTTCAGTTGGGCGGCGAGCGGATTCAGTTTTCCGCCCGCGCCGGTTCCATTCCGAATCACCTCGCCCACGCGCTCCAGGCGCGTCGAGCGGGAAGCCTTCAGCAGCACCACGTCGCCCGGCTGCAACTCGCGGCGCACCGTCTCGCCCGCGCTGGCGACCTCGGCGATCTCCGTCACCGCGCTCAAGCCGGCGGCCCGCGCCGCGCCCGCGAGATGCGGTGCCATCCGGCCCACGGCGAACAGGCGGTTCACGCCCAGCTCCGCCGCGCGCCGCCCGACCTCGACGTGCGCCGCGACGCTGTGCGCGCCGAGTTCCGCCATGTCGCCGAGCACCGCCACGCGGCGGCCCGCGCACGGCAGGTCGTGCAGCGTCTGCAGCGCGGCCAGCATCGAGTCCGCGTTGGCGTTGTAGGCGTCGTCGAGCACGCGCACGCCGTTCGCCTCCCACAGTTGCAGGCGCATCTTTGGCGGGGTGCATCCCGCCAAAGCGCGCCTGACCTGCTCGTTGCTCAGACCGACCTCGGTTCCAACAGCCCCCGCGAGCATTGCGTTCAAAACTTGATGCCGTCCCAGCAGCCCGATGCGATACGCGCCGGAGAAGGCGTCGTAAGGACTGGCGACCTGAAACGCGACGCCGTGCTCATCGAACCGCACGTCGCTCGCGCGCCAGTCGTTGCGCGGCCCGAAGCCCACCCGCACCACGCGCGCCTTGGTGCGCGCGGCGATGGCGTCCATTTCCGGGCAATCACCGTTCACAAATAGAATGCCATCCGCCGGCAGCAATTCGGCCAACCAGCCTTCTTCTTTCGCGACGCCGTTCACGTCGCCGAAGAACTCCAGGTGCTCGCGCCCGATGCTGGTGATGACGCCGAAGCGCGGCTGAATGAGTTTCACCAGCGGCGCGAGTTCGCCGGGATGGTTCGTGCCCACTTCAAACACCGCGCTGGTGTGCTGCTTCTCCAACCTCAACAGCGTGTGCGGCACGCCGATGTCATTGTTGAAGCTCGCCTCGCTCCACAGCGCCGGCCCGCGCTCGCGCAGCACGGCGGCGACGAGTTCCTTCGTCGTCGTCTTCCCGTTCGAGCCGCCGACCGCGATGATCGGAATGTCAAAGTCCCGCCGATACCGCGCGGCGAACTGCGCGTAAGCCGCCCGCGTGTTGGTGACGACGATAACCGCGCATGGAGTCCCGGCTTCAGCCGGTCCGGTGCCCGCACCGCCTGAAGGCGGGACTCCGAACTTGGCGCGCTCGATCATGATTGCCGCGACGCCCTTCGCCGCGACTTCTGCGATGAACTGGTGCCCATCGAATTTCTCTCCCGCGAGCGCCACAAACAAGTCGCCCGGCTGCACCTGCCGCGAGTCCGTGCAGACGCGCCGGACCAGCAGGTCCGGGCTGCCACGGAGGATTTCTCCGGCAGTCGCGTCGGCGACGAACTTGAGCGGGCGCGGGTCCATTACTCGGCGAGGGAGCGATACGCGTCAGAGTTGGCCAGCCACGGCACGGTCACGGGGCGGCGGAAAAGCTGGCGCAGACCTGCGTCCGCGTTGAGCGCGGCGGGCACCGAGTCGGCGTCTGGAAAGATCGGCTGCGCTACGGCGGGCTGGGCGTGGCGCAGCGCGTTGATTTGCTTGCACAGGTCCACGTTGCGGAGCGGGCGGGCGGGCTGCTGGGCGGTGTCGGTGGAGTTCATGTTGTGTGTTGGCTGACCGAAATCACGACTCGCGCGGCTCCCAGAGCAGCACGGCAAACTTGGACTTCTTCTTCGGCGCGACGGACTTCGCCTCACTGGTGTGCGTCGCCGTCTCCATGCCCGCACGCGCATCGTCGGCCCCGAAAACCTCGCGCACCACGGGCGGCAGGTTCTTCTGCAAGTGCGCCACGCGCGCCTCGATGTCCTGCTTGCGCAGGCGGCGCGGCTTCCAGGCCATTTCTTCTTTTCCGTGACGGGCCATGCTTAGGCGGCTTTCGCCAGTTGCGGTTCAATCCAGCCGAGTTCTTCCAGCGCTTCCTGCGCGTGAACGCGGTCGTCGAACGGGACGACCGTGTCCTCAAATTCCTGATAAGCCTCGTGGCCCTTGCCGGCGATGAGCACGGTGTCGCCGGGCCGCGCGAGGCGGAGCAACTGGCGGATGGCCTGCGCGCGGTCGAGTTCCACGCTGAACTGGTCGGCGCGAATCGCGCGGAAGCCGGCTTCAATCTGCGCGGCGATGGCGGCGGGCGATTCGCGGCGCGGGTTGTCGCTGGTGATGATGGTGTGGTCGGCGAGCAGCGCGGCGACCTTGCCCATCTTCGCGCGCTTCTCGGTGTCGCGCGCGCCGCCGCAGCCGAAGGCCAGCAGCACGCGGCCCGGCGTGATTTCGCGCACGGTGCGGAGGACGTGCTGAAGCGCGTCGTCCGTGTGCGCGTAGTCCACGAACACGCTGAAGGGCTGGCCGGCGGCGATGCGCTCCAGCCGGCCCGGCACGGAGGGCATCGTGCGCAGCGCGGCCTGAATCTTCGCGAGGGGCACGCGCAGCGCGAGGCCCGCGCCGATGGCGGCGAGGGCGTTGTAGATGTTGTGCCGGCCGATGAGCGGCATCGTCACGGGGAAGCGGCCCGCCGGCGTCTCAGCGGTGAAACTTGTCTCGCCGTGTCCGAGCTTGAACTCGGTCGCGCGCAGCTTGGCCGCCTCGTCGAGGCCGTAGGTGAGCTGCACTTCCGCACTGGTTTCGCGCGCGAGGCGGGAGCCAAAGGAGTCATCAATGTTCAGCACCGCCGCGCCGGGCTTGGTGCCGGATTGAATCGAGGTGAAGAGCTGTTTCTTCGCCTCATAGTAGCTCTCCATGTCGCCGTGAAAGTCGAGGTGGTCCTGCGTCAGGTTCGTGAAGATGCCGAGGTCGAAGTCCACGCCGTGGACGCGCTTCTGTGCGAGCGCGTGCGAGCTGACCTCCATCACGCACGCCTCACAGCCGGCGCGGATCATCTGCGCCATGAACGCCTGAATCTCGGACGACTCCGGCGTGGTGCGCTGCGCGGGCAGCACGCGGTCGCCAATCTCGTAGCGGATGGTGCCGAGCAGGCCGGCGTGGATGCCCGCCGCTTCGAGGATGTGCTTCACCATGAAGGTCACGGTGGTCTTGCCGTTCGTGCCGGTGACGCCGATGACCTTGAGCTTGCGGCTCGGGTGGCCGTGGAAGTTCGCCGCCGCGACCGCGAGCGCGACGCGGGCGTCGGTGACCTTCACCTTCGTCGCGCGCCCGGAGGAAAAGCCGTTGCGCTCGCAGATGACGGCGGCCGCGCCCCGGTCAATCGCAGTGCTGATGAAGTCATGGCCGTCGTGGTTCTCGCCCGGCACCGCGACGAACACCATGCCCGGCGAAAGGCGGCGGGAGTCAGCGGTTACTCCCGCCACCGATCGCTCGAGCGGGCCTTCCGAACGCAGCATCGGCAGGCCATCGAGAAGTTGTTTCAAGAGCATGGGGTCAGGCGGTGGTTGGTTTCGCCCCGCCACGCCGGGTGGCCAGCTCGCTCGACAAAAGGGTGAAGGCCTGGGCGGCCCGCAGCGCGCTCCGGCGCACGTCCGCGCGCGGCGAACGCGAGACAGTCACCGGCACCCAGCTCTGCGCCAGCACCAGCGAACGCGCGGGCGCGCGGCGGAGCGCGGCCATGCGCGGCGGGTAGCAGCCGACGTGAGGAGGCTCTGACTTGATACCGGTTGCAGAGTGAGCCTCCTCACGTCGGCTGCTACCGAGGACGGGAGCCGTCGCGGTCATCGTGGTTGGCTCAGGAGCGGTCACGTCAATTCGTCCGGTTGTTGGCCAGCGGCGCTTGCGCGAGGCCGGTGACGGGTTCGCCCACGGCGGTCTCAGGGCGGATGTTCAGATGGTTCGCAGCGCGCAGGGCGATGTTCTTGAACGCGGGCGCGGCCACGATGCCGCCGTAGTAGCCCTTCGCTTTCTCCGGCTCGTCCACGGCCACGTAGATGAGCAGCTCCGGGTTGTCCGCCGGAAAGAAGCCAATGAAGGACGAAAAATACTTCGAGTGGCTGTATTCGCCGTTCACCAGCTTCTGCGCCGTTCCGGTCTTGCCGGCGGCGGTGTAGTAGCCGAGCCGCGCACCGGCGGCGGTGCCATCGGTGGAGACCACGCGCTTGAGCGTCTCGACGACCTGCTTCGAGACTTCGGGCTTGAAGACCTGCCGGACAATCTGCGGGTGGTTCTTCAGCACCACCTTGCCCTCGGCGTCTTCGAGGCGGTCCACGAGCAGCGGGCGCATCAGCTTGCCACCGTTGGCAATCGCCGCCATCGCCATCGCCATCTGGAGCGGCGTCGCGGCGGCGGAGTGGCCGATGGACACGCGCGAACCGGTGATGCCGTCCCATTTCTTCAGCGGGATGAGCTGCCCGCGCGCCTCGCCCGGCAGCAGCACACCGGTGCGCTCGCCGAAGCCGAAGGCGGTCAGATAGCGGAACAAGCCCTGGTCGCCGAGGCGCAGGCCGATTTTCGCCGAGCCAATGTTCGACGACTTCATCATCACGTCCTCGACCGAGAGCACGCCGAGCGGGTCGTGGTCGCGGAGCGGCTTGCCCTTGTAGAACCAGGTGCCGCGCTCGCAATCAACCCGTTCACCGAGCGTGGCCAGGCCCTCGTTCAGCGCCGCGCCGATGGAGACAATCTTGAAGGTCGAACCCGGCTCGTGGCTGTCCACGGTCATGCGGTTCTTGAGCGCGGCGATGGGCGACTTGCCGGGCGCGTTCGGGTCGTAGGTCGGGCGCGAACCCATCGCGAGGATTTCGCCGGTGCGCGGGCGCAGCACGATGGCGGAGGCGCTGACGGGGTTGAACTTCGCCATGATTTCGGCCAGCTCGGTTTCAAGGATGTGCTGCATCGCGGCGTCGAGCGTGAGCACGGCGTTGAAGCCGTCCCGCGCCTCGACTTCCTGCTGGCGGTTCATCACCAGTTCGGCGCGGTTGCCGCCCACTTCAGTCTCGCGCCAGCCGCGCGTGCCGCTGAGGTGCTCGTTGAGCGTGCGCTCCAGGCCATCCAGGCCGAGGCTCTCGGTGCGGACGATGCCGGTGGCGGCGTTGGTGCGCGTGACCGGACCCATGAAGCCGAGCACATGGGCGGCGAGGGACTGGTTCGGATAAATGCGAATCTGGTCGTCCACCGGGTCACTGTTGATGGCCTTGGCGCGCAGCTCGCGGTAGAAGGCGCGTTCCTTACGCGGGAGTTTCTTCTCGTCCACGCCGAAGGTCAGCTTCGACATCGCCGTCGTGATTTGCGCCCACTGCTCCAGCGGCACCTTGTGCGCGAGCACAACGTGACGGTTCGTGGTGACGACGAGCTGGTTGGTGATGACGACGTAGCTGTTGGAGAGAACCAGCGGCGAGTTGGTGGCGACGGCGTAGTAGTTGGTCGTGACCGCGCCGTGTTGCAGGGCGATGTAGCGGTTCGTGTGCAGCGCGCCGCGCGGCGCGGCCACGTAGCCGTCCACGACGACGATGTGGCGGTTGGTGAGCAGCACGCCATCAAGCGACGCAACGGGATTGGTGCGGACAGTGATTTGCGGGAGGAGGCGCTTATGCAACTCGGCCTCGGGCACCTGGAAAATCGGCGCGAGCGCACGGGCGATTTCAGCCTGGCGGTCGCCGATGAGCACGGGGTCGGCGAAGACGGTTTTCACCGGACGGCTGGTGGCGAGGAGGCTGCCGCGCGCGTCGCGGATGTCGCCACGGCGGGGTTCGAGCAGGCGGGTCTGGCGGACTTGGGCGTTGGCCTTGGCCTTGAGCGCCTCGTGCTGCATGACCTGCAAGTCCACGAGCCGGTAGCCGAGGCCGCAGAAGGCGACGAGCAGCAGGAAGGCCATCAGCACCAGCCGTCGGTTTTGGAACGGCTGGAGCGTGGCATCCTGGGCTGTCACCTTGGCGGGCATCAGGCGGCGAAGCTCATCTCGAACTCGGACTCTTCGTCGTCGTGGCGGATGGGGGTGGTGTTCATGGTGTGTTTGTGTTTCAGCGTTTTCTGCTGGGCGGAGGCAAAGGCTTCGTGGCGTAGGCCAGGTATTTGGTGTCGGTCGGGAAAGCCATCGTGGCGACGACGGGCGGGAGCGCGTTGCGCGGGGCATTGCGCACGACCTGGCCCTCGACCAGCGTGAGAATCTGGTCGGGCGTCGGCACGCCGAGGCCGAGCTTCAACTCCTTCACGCGCGCGTCGAGGTAGGGCAGCGATTGCAGCATCGCCATCTGCTGGCGGCGCATCTCGTTCTCGCGCTTGAGCGTGGCGAGCTTCTTTTCCAACTGCTCGGTCTTCACGCCGAGCGAGTAAATCTGCCGCTTCTGCCAGACGAAGGTCACGCCGAGCGAGCCGATGAGCAGGCAGATGAAGAAAGCCTTCACCGCCGGCCCGAACCGGACCCCGCCGCCCGCGCTGTTCTTTCGATTCTTTGCCATGGTCAACGTGGTGCGTGATGCGTGGTGCGTGACTCGGCGCAGCCGCGTCCGGTGCTTTTCACGCACCACGCACCACGCACCACGCCGTTGTCTTCGCTGCCGCTCATCACCAATTCGTTCCGTTCACGTCTTCTCAAACACCCGCAGTTGCGCGCTGCGCGCCCGCGGGTTGGCCGCGACTTCCGCGTCGCCGGCGCAAATCGCCTTCCGCGTCACCAACCGCACCACCGGCGTTCGCGGCTGCCGCAGCTCCGGCACGTCCACTTCACCCGGCACCACGTAATCCCGCGCCTGCTCGCGCCCGAAGGCCTTCACCACGCGGTCTTCGAGCGAGTGAAACGTGATCACCGCGAGCCGCCCGCCGGGCTTCAGCAACCGCACCGCTCCGGCCAGCCCGCGCCGCAGCGAGCCGATTTCGTCGTTCACCGCGATGCGCAGCGCCTGGAACACGCGCGTGGCCGGGTGCGCCTTGCGCCCGTGTCGCGGAGCGATGCGTTCCATCAGCTCCGCCAACTGCCGCGTCGTCTCAAACCGCCGCACCTGCCGGTCGCGCTCAATCGCCCGCGCCATCCGCCGCGCATCCGGCTCGTCACCATAGTCCCGGAAAATCTTCGCCAGCTCGTCGGCGCTCGCGGAGTTGACCAGTTCCGCCGCCGTCAGCGTCTGCCGCGCGTCCATCCGCATGTCCAGCGGCCCGTCCTGCTGGAAGCTGAACCCGCGTTCCGCCCGGTCCAGTTGCGGCGAACTCACGCCCAAATCCAGCAGCACCCCGTCGCAACCGCCCGCCGGAACCCAGTCCGGCAGTTCCGCAAAATTCCCGCGCCGCAGCTCGAACCGGCCCGCGAACTCCGCCGCCAGCCGCGCGCGCGCCGCCTCAAGGGCGTCGCCATCGCGATCGCAGCCAAAGAGCCATCCAGTCGGTGCGCTGGCCCGCAGCATCGCCGCCGCGTGCCCACCCGAACCCAGCGTCCCGTCGGCGAACGTCCCGCCGGGCTTCGGCCCGAGCGCCGCCAACACTTCCTCCACCATCACCGGGTTGTGGATGAAGTCGGTCACGTTTCATGGGCCGCTTACGCCGTTGCGAGTTGCCGCCGGGCCGCGAGCGGACCGCGCGGCACACGCCGCCGGACCGCCGCCGCCTGTTCACCGAAGGCTTTCGCCAGCCGCGCGGGCACCTTGAGCTTGCGCGCCATCGGGCGTTTCATCGTGTCGCGCACGGAGCGCAGCCGCGTCGCCCAGCTCTTTGCTGCGGAAGGCGGCACGAAGTGTGGCGCGAGCACGGGAGCGACGGGTGCTTCCTCCCGCACTTCGAGCGACTCGTCAGTCTTCGGCTTGCGGCGCTTGAAGGCCGGCTTGGCAAAGGGGTTCTTCGGCAGCTTCGGGTCAGGGGCGACGGTGCTGCGGATTTTCGGCCCGCCCGCGCGCACCGCCGGCCGCGCTTCGCCCGCGAACGTGTCGCGGTCGCGCTTGCGCCCGCGCACCGCCGCCACCGCGCGGCTCATCGCGCCGGGCCGCGTGTTGAAGTTCGGCACGACCTCGCCCAGCGGCACCTTCGTGACTAGCTTGTCCGTCAGCCCGACGAGGCTCTTGCCAGTGTTGAGAAGTTTCAGGAGGCCCATGGCTAAATCAGTTTGATGGCATCCGACCGCACGACCTCGTCGCTCACGTTCGTGTCGCGGTAGTGCTCGGGATGCCAGATTTGGAAGCGGTCGAAGAGGCCGACCAAAACGGCCTTCTTGCCAAGCTGCGCTTTGTTCGCCAGTTTCTCGGGCAGACAGATGCGCCCCGCCGAGTCCAGCGTCAGGTCATCGCAGTCCGCGCCCAGCAGGCGACGGAGCGCCTCGGCCTTCGGGTCGCTGAAGGACATCCCTTCGAGTTTCTCCTCCAGCTTCCGGGCGGTCGCCGGCGGCAGCACCAGCAGGCAGGGATGCCGCTGGCCCTCCGCCTTCCACACATGCACCGACAGCACCGTGCCTTCGGCCGGACGCCATTTGGCGGGGATTTGCACCCGCCGCTTCTCGTCCACGCCGAAGTCGTATTCACCCTTGAAGGTGACACGCGCGTTTTCGGTGGTTGCAGACATACGCCACGCCAATGGGCCACCGAAACCCAACTAACCCACAGTGACCCACTGCGGCCCACTTTGTATTCCTTTTGCCCCACAGCGGTCAATAGACAACCCACAATTTTTTTACTTTGTTGTTACTTGTTGCGATTCAATTGGTTGTGAGTGCCTTTTGGATTGAAAAGGAACCTGTCCTGAAGCTCTTGAGTTCGCCGGAGCCGCTTTTGAAGCGCCTATCGAGAAGGCTTTAACGAACACCTTGCTCGAGAAGTGCCAAAACAGCCTTTCCAATCCCCTCAGTAACCAATTGGTCGCCGTCGCC
>Ga0169931_10006686_pt1 | contig 17290 bp, 18 predicted proteins | sample Kivu_15m_20L_FD_129675 | JGI IMG/M metagenome (GOLD analysis project Ga0169931, IMG submission 129675) | Freshwater microbial communities from Lake Kivu, Western Province, Rwanda to study Microbial Dark Matter (Phase II) - Kivu_15m_20L... | ecosystem: Environmental > Aquatic > Freshwater > Lake...
TCCTTTTGTATTTATTAGCACGCAGTTAGGAATTGCACAAGGTAAAGAGTTTTACTTAAAACTCGCAGGAATTTACATTGTGTTTGGTATTGGAAGAAGTATTTCAGCGATTTTTGGCTTATTAATTTACCCAGAGCTAATTTCAGTCGGAATTGGATTTTTTGGAGGAACATTAATAAGTGTTATAGTTGCTCATTTTATTTTAGGTAATAGTAAAAAGTTTTGGGAATCAGACCGTACTAAAAAAAGCATTAAAGAGTTATGGAAAGCGACTCAGGCATTATTTGCACTTTATGTACTAGTGAACATTGATGTTTTGCTTGCAAGAATAGTTTTAACCCCTGAACAATCAGGAACCTATACAGTAGGAATGCTGGTTGCAAAAATTGCTTTTTTTATGCCCCAAGCAATAACCGTAGTACTTTTCCCAAAGATGGGGAAGAATGATTCTTCTGCATTAAGACTTGCCGTTATTGGGACAGGATTAATTGGTATCTTATATGTTGGTGTTTGTTATTTTGCTTCAGAATTTGTTGTTAATGCAATTGGTGGCTCAGGTTACGCAGAGTTGTATTCAGAGGTTTGGCTATTTGCAGTAGAAGGATCTTTATTTGCCGTACTCCAGGTTTTACTTTATGGAAGAATTGCTAGAGAAGATACAAAAGTTTCTGTCTTGTTGTGGATTGGCACAATTCTTGCCACAATAAGTGTGTGGTTAATTTCAACTGACACGGTTGTGACAGTTGTTTCTGCTTTAATTGGGGTCACATTTATTTTGGTAATAATTGCAGCAACAACAGAATTAAGGCATCGAGCTAACGAAAGAAGCGACTCTTCGCACACCTAGCAAAAAAACAAGTAAATACCTTGCTGTTTTTCAACCCTGGGGTCAATTACAAGTTGCGCTACCGCACGAAGAGTCATCAACAAGACTATGACTTGTAGTTAAGTGGAAGGTAAGTAAGTACGCTTCAATACGGAGGATTCGCCTAGTGGCCTATGGCGCTGGCTTGGAAAGTCAGTTGGGAGTAATCCCTCAAGGGTTCAAATCCCTTATCCTCCGCTGAAAGAGTGTGAAACTTTTTCTATCGAGACTGGTAGTTTAAAAGATTAAGTAAAACACGAGTGCTCAAATTTAATTTCACTATTTGTACTAGTAGTAAGTTTGTCTAGTTTGTTAACTCTAATTCAAGCGACATTGAATCTAGTTTTAAAACAGGTTGAGCTGGAGGCACAAACCCGGCTTTTGTGTAGGCTCTAATCGCATTTGTATTCAACTTACTAACACTTAGAACTAGCTTCGTGATATTCATCGGAATCAATATTTCATGAAAGCAAGCATGAATGTATTCGACGACGATACCCCTACCCCTAAAATTAACATCACCAATTAGGATTCCAAATACAGCATACTTCTCATCAAAGTTTATCGGTTCAAACTTTCCATTACCTATATGTTTACCTGTTATTTTATCAAAAATACCTAAAAGCAAAGCGTTTGAATCTAAGTTTTTTGTGCGAATAAAGTTGTATAAATCCGCTTTTGTATAGTTTTGGTTTATGCTACTAATAAAAATATTTGATTTATCTTTCATCCAACCTAAGTAATCTTCAATATTATCTGTTTGCGAAAGAGGTTTAATGATTAATCGAGATGTCTCAAGTAATGTCAATTTTGGAATCATATACCTAAGTTAGTGCAAAAGTCATAAATCCCATAATATTTAGTAATTTTTTTATACCCAATGTTCTAGGAGTTATCTACGTAGTTATGTCTAAATGTAATGGTACTATTTGTCTATGGAGTTAATTTCGTATGGCCGCCATGACGTGTCCGAAGAAGATATTAACTTAGTTACTGAAGTTTTACGTAGCGGTAATCTCACGATGGGCAGTTTCGTAGATCAGTTCGAAAGGCAACTAGCAAATTTTACTAGGACAGCCGCTGCGATTGCAGTGTCATCTGGAACAGCTGCATTGCACTGCGCTTATTCAACAATAAATTTAAGAGGGAAAGAGGTCATTACCTCACCTATGACCTTTGTGGCCACAGCTTCGACTGCAGTCTTACAAGGAGCAAATATTAAATTTTGCGATGTGGAGGCTGCAACAGGAAATATTAATCCAGACGAAATTGGCTCTCTTATAACTTCAAAGACCGCTGTTGTCACAAGTGTGGCCTATGCAGGAAATCCTGTGGACATCAAGAGAATCAAAACCGCAGTAAAAGATAAAGATATTTTGGTAATTGATGACGCGTCACACGCTTTGGGCTCAAAATTATCAGGGAAGATGGTAGGCGAGGAAGCCGATTTAACCATTTTTTCATTTTTCCCAACAAAGAATATAACTAGCGGTGAGGGTGGAGCAGTCGTATCTAATAATTTAGAATTATTGAGTAAAGCCCGGTCTTTCAAAATGCATGGATTAGTGAGGGAAAAGTCAAAGCTAAGAAACCTTTCGGAAGGGGACTGGCATCAAGAAGTCCATAATTTTGGATTGAACTATCGATTATCGGATATACATGCAGCTTTGGGGCTTAGCCAACTAATGAAAATTGATGAATTTAAGTCAATCAGAAACAATATATTTAACTTTTACACCAAAACTTTATCCCCTATTGCTGAAATTAGCTTGCCCTCTAGAACCCCTGGTTCCGATCCATTTTGGCATCTTTTTCCTATTCGGGTTCCTAAAGATACGAGAAAAAAATTATTTGATTACTTAAGAGACAAAGGAATAATAGTTCAAGTAAATTACATACCAGTTTACCTCCATCCTGTATTTGAAGACTTAGGGTACAAAAAGGGATTGTGCCCTAATGCTGAGGATTTTTACGAAAGAGAAATATCTCTTCCTTTACACACTAAATTAAATAAATCAAATTTAGAATATATCACCGAGTGCCTGCATAAATTTTTTAAATAGAAAAATAAGGGCTGAATACTAAATTTATGAAGATTCGTTACCAGATATAAAATAATGACATTTCGCCAAAGTTTAAGGATCTTGCTACACCTAAAGAATATTTCTAGGTATAACTCGATAAATAAGGACTTATCTGGTCAATTTGAAAATATAGGTGTTTTATACACATTAACTGCATATCAAATAAAAGATTTGCTAGAAAGCTTAAAAAATCCTAATTTTAATAAAATTTTCCCTATTGATACATTAAAAAGGAAAAGAAATCTAATAATTCAAGCAAAAAGTTTTGATAAGATTGAGATAGGAAATACCATTGTAATATTAGTACCATATCCTCTACTTTTTTTAATCTTTAATAAAATAAAAGTTATTGGATTATTTGCAATAATTAGAGAATTTATAGAATTAAGTATTAAAATCAAAAAAAATCCCAATAAATTAATATCCAGTTTTATTCTAAGATTACTTAATAGTTATCTAAGTCTTGATATTTTTACTACAATAAGCGGGGTAAAAACGTATCCCCTCGAGTTCTATTTCCCAAAAATGTCGAGGCAATTCTCTACAAATGTAATTCATTACAGCCAGAACAGCTTAGAAATAAAATTTGAGGATGAGAACATCAAGCCCAATAATTCCATCGTAGACAAGGAAAGTTTGGGTGATATTCATTGGGTATGGACAACACGTTATGCGGAGTACCTGCAAGGATTTAACAGTAATATTGAGTTTAGGGCCGTAGGTTCACTAGTTTTTAAAATTCCAGTAAAACGTTTAAATTTAGAGAAAAAAAACATCATAACAATATTCGATGTCAGTCCGGTTGCACCCACCCATCGTCAAGAGTTTTATACTGATATTTTGATGAAAAAATTTATATCTGACATTATTGATGTATATGAAAATAACAACAGTTTAAAAGATTTTCAGATAAACCTTAAATCAAAAAGACAATTGAATGAAGAACACCACTCAGTATCTTATATCAATTTTTTAGATCAACTTCAAGACTTAAACAAAATAATTATTAATCATTGGGACACGGATCCTTATACTTTAGTGGCAGAATCTAAATTAATTATATCCATCCCCTTTACGACTATATCTTGTATCGGCGAAGAGGTGGGTACAAAATCAGTATTTTATTATCCATATTTGAGAAGATTGTGCAATCCGATTTACGAAGATTCAATACAAATTATTTACGGAAGAGACCAACTTCAGAAATTTATTTTAGAGAATTTAGTATGATATCTAAATTTAATTCTGAAAAAAACAATTTGCCTGCTTCATGAAGCACCATCGGTGTAAAATCTTTTGAGGTAGCAAGAGTTTCGACAACGGTTTTAACTTCACCAAAAGAAGTCGCTATTGAGCGATATTCATTATGCTCCCATAACGGGTCAATATTCATTAAAGGATTTCTCAAATATATGATGTGACATCCTTCAAGTATCGCTTGTATTGCAACTGAAGAATTTTGGTAAACAACACACTTGCTTGATTGCAAGGATTCGATCAAATTCCCTGACGAAATCAAAAGGGTATGTGGACAGTTCTTTGATAATTTGCTGATTTTGTTTTCTAGGTATTTGTGAAAAAGTGGATGAGATCGTATTAGAACCGCACCAGAATATTTAGATGATAATAGGTAATATCCTAGATTAACGAAATTATCAACACTTTCAAAGTTTCCGTCAGGTACTAGTAAGATACTGTCTTTTCCTTTAGTAAAATTCTCTCTATCTTCAAATTGTCTAAATTTAGGACTTCCTAAAGTCAAAATTATTTTTTCCTTCCCAAGTTTGGTCAGGAACTTACTATTAGAGTATGGACCGGAACATAAAATAACATCTGGATCTAAATCACCTTTTAGCAATCTTAGAATTGAGTGTTGATTTTTAATTATTGGAGCATGTTGGTAACCAAAGCTTTTTGAATTATATTTTTTAGATAATAGTAACACGGCCCGTTCTATAGCATTTCCTTCAAAAGTTATAATTAAATTTTTTGGTCTCCATGACTTTAATTCTATCTCTATATTATTAATGATTTTGATTAAGGAGAAATTCGATAATTGACCTATTAAAACACATATTATTTCGTAAAGTTTAAACCCATTCCTTAAACAAAAAAGAAATAGTCTCCATAATGAATACATATTAGCAAAAAAGTAATTAATTAAGGCCAATTTACTCACGGTTCTATTGAGGATTAACGTCATAAATTTCCCTGGCTCAATTAGAGATTGAGAAAAGTTCAAGTGTGAAATAAGTAATCGGACAACCCGTTTGTTTGATTGAGCTAAATCTTGGATTATTTCTCCAAAGTAAAAATCATCATCTGTGACAAGGTTTTGAATTTGGTGAGAAATAAACATCACATCAAGTTTGGAACCTTCTTGATTCGACATTGGTTGATTTTGATTAAAACGAATAAATTCACGCATAATTGAAAGAATGTAAAATAAAAAAGATTGCAGTAAAAGTAGAAAGCTACTAAAGTAATCATTCATGGATAGGCTTTTTTTGTAAATCAGAACTTTCCATACCCCTAAATATTCTGGGTGATTTCTAGATAAATGAATGTTTGCATTGCAAACAATATTTATGTTGTCATGAAATTCAATCAGAATCCGATCTAATTTAGTTGCTAACTTTTCAAATTTATACTCATAATTTTTGATGCTATGTTCATAATTGTACATAAGAAGCCAATATTTGTTTTTGTCGAATACTTTCGTCAACATAAGCTTTCACTATTTGTGTTTCATTAAAGGTATTTATTGAAGGATAGCTAGAATCAACAATAACACCAGTTAAACTAAAATCATTTTCAATTATTTTTAACTGCTCAATAGATAATACTTCCTGATTTTTTGAGTCTTGAATTTTTGATAAATGGATTAGACTTTGCTTAGTCATCGAGATGGTACCCATTATTTTATATACTGGTCTACTTTTTTTGTTTTCTTCCTCTAATCTAAATAAATGAGTAATGTTGAGATCACTATCCACAAAACATTTTACAATGTTTTTATCGGCTAACTGTGAATTGTCTTCAATATTTGTAATAAGGTTAAAACAATCAATGTCCTGTAATTTATGTATTTTGTCGATTAGGGCTTTTAGATGGCTTGGGTCGATTAATAATTCATCTGCTTGGAGGATTATGACGTGGTTGTAATCTAAACTTTCAACAGCTTCTGCGACTCGACTAGTACCATGAAGGTGTTCTTTTGAACTTCTTAAAACATTTGCAGAAAGTGAACTCATTTTAGAGAGAATTTCATTGTCCCCAGATGCAATGAATACATGTTCAGAAGGCAAGGATAAACACGCGCGTCGATAGACATGTTCTATCATGGGGATACCTAAAAATTCCCATAAAACTTTTTTAGGAAATCTTTGCGAATCCATCCTTGCGGGAATTACTATGCAAATTTTCCCTTCAGGATTGTCACTCAACTCGGAATGACTCCTGAATCAAGGTTAATACATTGACCTGTAATCGAGGAAGCATCAGGACTTGCTAAAAATAAACACAATTTTCCCACATCCTTACTATTTGGTAATGAGCTTAATGCAACTTGTTGTTTTATAAAAATATTGAAGAAATTATCAATCCTATTACTTGCAGGTGAAGACTCTTTGCCCAGAGCTTCTAATAATCCTTCTGTTTTAATCAAGACAGGACAAATGGCATTAACTCTTATATCTTTTTTCCCTAATTCTTTTGCTAAAGCTTGTGTAAATCCATTTACTCCAAATTTAGTTGCACAATAAATTGAATTATTTTTTGTACCTCTTTTGCCGGCAATACTCGAAATATTTATTATATTTCCACCAGAGGTAAGATTTTCAGCCGCTACCTTACATCCATAAATTGTGCTAAATAAGTTAGTTGAGAACATGTGGTCAATAAATGTCTGATCAACATTCTCAATTGATCGCCATTCAGAATAGCCAACATTATTTATATAAGTCTGAATAAATCCAGATTCTCTCTTAGCTTCTGTAAATAATTTTTCATGACCACTTTGAGTTGTAGCATCCATTTTGACCCAAACACTTTCATTAGAGAGTTTGAATTTTGGCTCAGACCTGCTGCCAATAATTACCTTGTACCCAGATTCCATAAATGTTTTGGATATTTCTTCACCGATGCCTCGGCTCCCCCCTGAAATTATGGCAATTCTCATTTAAGTCACTTAAATTGTCATGGATAAAAATCCACCGTCGATGATTAGTTCAGTTCCCGTTACAAAACTTGATGAATTTGAGGCCAACCATATGGCTCCAGATACTAATTCAAATGGTTCACCAAATCGTCGCATTGGGGTGTGAGAAAGAATGGCTGATTCACGTTCTTTGTCAATAAAATTCTTTTTATTCCATTCAGTAGGGAAAAAACCTGGTCTTAATGCGTTTACTCTTATGCCACTTGGTGCCCATTCTCGGGCTAAATTCTTTGTCAAGTTCATTATGCCGGCTTTAGCTGCAGAGTATGCAAATGCTCTAGACAAAGGTGGATTGGAAGATGCGGAAGAAAAATTTATAATCGAGCCGGTTTTATTTTTCAACATATGTTCACCAAATATCTGACATGACAGAAAAGTTCCTAATAATTGGGAATCAAGAACTTCATTCCATGAGGATTTGGTTATTTCTAAGAAAGGAGTAGAAGAATTGATCCCTGCTCCATTTACCAAAATATCGACGGTCCCAAATTCTTTAATTATTGTATTAAGATTTAGTTTTATCGATGCTTCATCACTAACGTCTATTTGGCCAGAAATCGCATCTCCACCGAGTTCTGCATTGATGTGCTCAGCCACGAGCGATGCTTTTTCTAGCCTTAAATCTAAGACGGCAACTTTTGCCCCTGCTTTAGAAAATCCATATGCAATTTCTGAACAAAGATGACCGCCCCCACCAATAACAATTGCATTCTTACCTTCAAGGCTGTAAAGAGAACTTAAAAAATTCACTGTCATTATTTTTTTACCTTTTGAAAATTGCTTATTACTTCTATTGCCGAAGCGGTCCAATTTGCTAAAATAAACAAGTCCGAACTAGCAAAAATAAGATTATATCCTAAGTTTATTGAATTCGAAATGTCTTTTTCTGAAAACATTTTAATTTGTGTCCCACAAGACTTATTCTTTATTTGACAAGCTTTAATTACTTTTCGCTGTGCTTCCATAACTATTGGATGGTTAGGTTGTCCAGGAAAACCATATGATCCTGATAAGTCATATGGACCCACCATTACCGAATCAACATTCTCGTTTGCAATTATGGATTCAATATTTTCTACAGCATGTTTTGATTCAATTTGTGGGATAAAAATTGAATTCTCATTCCATTTCGAAATGTACTGATCAAAATTCAAGCCATAGTTTTGAGCCCTATTAACTCCGAAGCTTCTTTTACCCAAAGGTGGATATTTTATTAAATCAATTAATAGATCTGAATCAATTCTGGAAGAGACCAGAGGTGCAATTATTCCATCGGCTCCCGAATCAAGAAGTGGCTTGATGTAATCATTTGAGTGTGAAACAGGGCGTGGCAAACAAGGTTTTCCATATGCTTGACTTGCAGCAATAATTCTCTGGGCTTGTTCTAAATTGATGGTTGAATGCTCCATGTCAATCGCAATAAAGTCAAATGGGCCTTGAGCAAAAATTTCTGTTATCGAAGGGTGACCAAAAGACACCCACGCTGCAAAAACAACTTCTTTATTCTTCAGCTTTAGCTTTAAGTTAGAATTGTTCAAAAGTAAATACCCATCCTATTTAAGCAGACTTGACATGTGAATAAGTCCTACTAACTTTTGATCTCGATCAATGACAGGTAAATCCCAAATTTTATTCTCTGCCATTATTTTTTTCACCTCAGAAAAATCGCTATCGACATATGTAGTCTTTGGACTAGTTGAAGAGTATTTAACAATATCATCAGATAACAATGCAGGCAGGGGTTTTTGTATGTTTAGGATTAGTCTTCTGAAATCTCCGTCAGTAAAGACTCCAACTAATTTCATTTGGTTATCCACTACACAAACATGGCCTATTTTAAGCTCCGACATTCTTTCAAGGACTGTTACAAGAGTCACTTCAGGAGTAACGACTGTAAATTTGTCCGGGGTGATCATGATATTTTCAATTAGAGTTTTATTCGACATTGTCCACTCCTAATTTAGAAATTAACTCAAGTCGTTGTTCATGCATTGCTTTTGCTTGAATTAAGACATTTTTAATGTATTTGACATTTATCACAGTATTAGGATCTGATTTTGCATTTTTGGGATCATTATGTATTTCCATGAATAGGGCATCAATTCCAACGGCTGCCGCAGCGCGAACTAAAGAAGGAATAAATTGTCTTTCCCCACCAGAGATATTGCCCATTGAGGTAGGGTTTTGAATTGAATGTGTAGCGTCATAACAAACTGGATAACCTGTTTCAGCCATTATTGTCAGGGACCTGTAGTCATTAACTAAAGAATTGTATCCAAAAAAAGTGCCCCTGTCTGCAAGAATTATTTGACTACCACCAGCAGCTTCAATCTTCTTCACAGAATTTTTCATGTTCCAAGGGCTCATGAATTGACCTTTCTTTAGGTGAATGGGGCGTCCAGTTTCTGCTGCAGCACGCAATATTGATGTTTGTCTACAAAGATAAGCTGGAATTTGAACAAGATCACAAACTTCCCCTGTGGCTTTAGCCCACGAAGTATCTGAGAAATCAGATACAACTGGTACTCCAAATTCTTCTCTAATTGCTGACAAAATCTCCAGACCATCTTCTAATCCACAACCGTGAAAGCTTTCAGGAGATGATCGACAATCTTTGTCATAACAGGACTTGTACACCCAAGGAATGTTTAATTCAGTAACAATTTTGCCTATGGCTTCTGCCATGAAGAAAGCATGATCTTTTGATTCAATGGCGCATGGCCCACCTATTAGAGCTAGTGGATTTCCAGGTCCGATTGTTACTTTTTTAACTTTTTCGTCATGTCCAATATTTACTACCTTTGGGACCATATTCAAGGAACTAGTGTGAGTGATGTTGCCCAATTTACAAACTCCCTTAGGTACTTAACATTTGTTACGAAATTATGTCAATAATACTCATGTGACGCTTTCTCCTTTACTTAAGCCACTCATCGCAAATTAAGTTAGAATTTCAAGATTTTAAGGTGTATTTCCCCGTCGAAAGGGAGAAATCCTGGGTTCAAACCATTTGTTGGATAATTTGCGTAGAAATTACACGGATTTTCATCAAAGAGTAACTCACTTTGTTCAGATTCTAATAGTTCACACAAGTTTACGATTGTTCCATCTGGATGCTTTTTCGAGTTTCTGTTTAGACTCACTAAAGTTCCACCGACTTCAGTGATTGCATGAAGATACATTTGGATTTGATTAGATGTCATTTCACCAAGAGAAGCGACATTAAAAAAAAGTAACTCATCTTTTTGAAAATTCTTTAATTGATGTGCCTCGATAAGCGAAGGCGCATCGGCTAAATCTTGAAATGATTTAACGAAAAAGCAATAATCAAGAAATAGATTTTTTTGTAAATTAACAAAAGTTATTCTAACCTTAGGATATAAAAATTTTAATAAGCTGCCTAAGAAACCAAACCCATCACCAATAATGACTATTTTTGAAGCGTTTCGAAAATCTATAATTGATTTAATTTTATTTATTAGAATAGCGTGCTTTACTATATCAAAACACAAAATTCGGCCTGTACGTATTGAAATCAAACACACGGCAAGTAGCACTCTTAGACTACATCTAAACTTAATGAGTAAAAAGATATTGCGAAAAATTTGTAACAAAAAGAGTAGAATATTTACAATATTTAGACGTGTTAGTTCAGCTAGTCCTCCTTGATTGATTTGGATTTTTCTTGGAAGTTTATGACCAGGAATAAGACGTATTTGAATTTGAGGTAAAAAGTGTTCCCAATGACTAGATAAATGACTACCTTTAGGTTCAGGGATCTTAACTAGCCGATTGAAAAAAGTCTCAACGTCTTTCCTTGTTCTTAAATTTCTTGGAAGAGTCAATCTAAATTGTTTCGTTTTAGCCATGAAAAACGTCCATCGAGTTAGATGTGCAACGAAAAACAGTAGGTCTAGCCATAAACATTTTACTAATTATTTTAACTCTACTAGATTGGTTTTCTAAAACTTTTACATTAAATATTTTAAGTCCTCTAGGAGGAATCGAATAATTCTCATATATCTCATTTTCCAAAGTTGTAATTTTAACTTTTACACTTTGCTGTTTGTCTGTCGGATTAACCAACGCAATCTCGTATGCGCTCGGTCCTGTAAGTATGTGCTGTAAATTATAGGATTGTCTTAATTTTCCATATCCCATAAGCAATTCTAGCTTATTCTCAAACTTTGAGATTGCATCAAAATTTCCATGTACGTATCCTCTAAAGTTAGAGCCACTATGTTCGTAACCGCAGTATCCTCTGTCGGTTAAGGATGATTCAAAATCTAATGATTTATCGATTGAATGGAAAACGGAAAAAGTTCCGTAGTCTCCTAATGTTTGTTTTTCAATTCCTGAGTTTTCCAAGAGGTTTCTGATGTAAACAGTATTTCGAGCAAAGTTGTTGCCTGAAATAACTTTTTCAAATAAAAATTCCCCATCTCGATTGAAGAATTTAAAAATAGAATCTCTGTGGGTGGAATTGTCAAGGTCGCAAGTTATCAGACCATAAATGTCTAGTAACTCAAAATAAGTATCCCAGGATTTATCTGACCTCCAAATAAATAGATCGCTAATTACAGCACTTTGTGATTCTGGACGTCTTACAAAGGCAGAAGATAAATACAACTTTCTTCGCAATATGTTTGGAATATCAGTTATGTTATGACCCTTAATTTTCATAAAGATCCACTTTCAGTGTTTCTAACCATTTAGACTTTATTTGCTTTTGAATCTTATTGCGATCCCCTCTTACGACAAAACTTCCCGGGGGATGCGTGTGCTCTAGGCTCATTAGGTTCATATCAAGATTTATTCCTAGCCCAAATGGTATAGCTGCCATACCTTTTGACACGAACACAGGCAAATCTGTAGATTCAAAACCAAATTGATCTAAGTCAATTGTGGTTACAGAGTTAGTCTGAATTTGTGTCTTTCCGATAAATTCTTTTGATTTACTATTAAAAATCAACAAGGAATGATTCACAATTCTCGGATTTGATTGAGCGTTTAAAACAACCAAATAGTTTCTTAGTTTACTAAATTGAATGAATGGATGGAAAGTTAATAAGGATCCCTTTTCAGGCAAAGGCTCGATGTCTGATTGATAACTCACCTGCGCGTGTGAATTTTTGAAACCACTACTTGCTCTCCACGCCGGGATGTTAGTTTTCCAAGTTTTAAAATTTGGCAGAAAGTCTAATTCACTATCTAAAATTTTTGGAGAGGGATAAACTAAGGCTAAACTCTTGTCGAAGAAAATCTCCTTAAAATCCTGCGTGGAAAATAACCGGGACTTATTAAAGGTAATTTTTTCTAAAAAAACTGTTTTCCATTTAGCACCATTTGGATAAATTAGGTACAAATATTTAGGTTTCTTATCGAGATATTCCCAGTTATTTGGTGGAAAATAAACAATATTTACCCAACCTTCTAAGTCCATCGATTTCATTAATGGGAAGAACACAAATTCAGCCTTTCGTTGCAACATCGCAATCATTATACTATATCCTGAATTTTAGACATTTACAAACAAAAGTATCAGGATGATGCATAATGAAATATTTAAAGAAGGTTTCAGTAAAAATCATTGTTAATTTGAAAAAATTATTGGATTTGATTCAGATGAATAATAAAGAATCAGTAGAAAAAATCCTACACGTAACGGAAGATAACTCTCAAGTAGAGTTTTGTTTGATTTCAACAAATGAATTGACGAAATATAGAGCCACAACATTCTCTACAAAAGAGCCAGAGACTCTTAGGTGGATTGATGAGTTTGGGGGAAAAGGTGTTTTTTACGACATCGGTGCAAACATAGGAATTTACAGTTTGTATCACGCAGCAAGATTTCCAAATATTGTTTACGCGTTTGAACCCTCAATTTTTAATCTCAAGCTATTAGCTAATAATATAAATCTAAATAAGATGATAGATCGAATAGTTATTATACCTAATCCGATTGCTGGAGATTCCACTATTTCAGACTTTAATTTATCGAGTACCGTAGAAGGTGGTGCTCATTCAACATTTAAAGAAACCTGGAATCAAAAGGGAGAAAAACTTGAAGTTAATTTTAGCTATAAAACATTAGGGTTTAAATTAGATGATTTAATAATGAATAACTATTTACCACCACCTTCTATAGTAAAAATCGATGTTGACGGTATAGAACATTTAATTCTTCAAGGATCTAGAGCCCTTTTAGCGGCTCCAAACCTAATATCTGTTCTTGTTGAGGTGCATCCAGAATTTACAGAATTGAGCCAATCTGTTTCAAAAATTATGTCAGAATTTAATTTTAGACTTGATTACCAACGCAGTTCAATTGAAAATCAAGTGTGGATCAAAGATTGATCTTGTAGAGTTGAAGCACCAAAAAAATCGTATCAATTTGCTTTCGTTTATTGGCTCAAAGTTTTAGACTAACCCCATTTGGATTTAGACTTGTTAGCTGATAATAAATGTTTATTTTTCCTGCACTAAAAAATGGGCTATTTTGCTGTTTACATTTTAATTTAAAATTTTCAGATATTCTCTATTTTTCAAATATGGTCTTATAGATTCTGGAATACGCACGCTTCCACCTTTTTGTTGGTGATTTTCTAACAGCGCAACAATTGTTCTAGTAACAGCTAAAAGTGTTCCGTTTAGGGTTGCAACATAATTTGTTTTATCCCCTGCGCGAGTTCTTATTTTCAAGCGGCGTGCTTGAAATTCTGTGCAATTAGAGGTGGAAGTTAGTTCTCGATATTCATTTGATGATGGAATCCATGCTTCACAATCAAATTTTCTGGCTGCACTGGAACCTAAATCACCTGTTGCTACATCAATTACTCTAAAAGGTAATTCAAGTTTAGTTAGAATCTCTTTTTCAATTTCTAATAGTTCTTTATGTATTTTGTCGGCATCTTCAATGTTGGAGAAAATAAACATTTCAACTTTGTCAAACCAATGAACTCTAAATATCCCTCTGGTGTCTTTACCGTGAGATCCTGCTTCTCTTCTGTAGCAAGGTGAATAACCTGCATATTTAATTGGCAATTCTTTGTTATTTAGAATCTCATCCATATGCATAGCAGCTAAAGGAACTTCACTTGTGCCAACTAAATACATGTCATCTTGTTCAATTCTATACACATTTTCTGCAGTTTGACCTAAAAATCCTGTTCCTTCCATGGCAGCAGGCTTTACTAAGGCTGGTGGAATAACTGGAGTAAATCCATGATTTTGGGCGATACCAATTGCAAAATTAACTAGTGCCAATTCAAGAAGAGCACCATCTCCGACAAGGTAATAAAACCTTGATCCGGAAACTTTTGCTCCACGTTCTAAATCAATTAGCTTTAATTCTTCACCAAGTTCAACATGGTCTTTTATTTTTATGCCTTCGGCATTAAAATCTCTAGGTTTACCTATAGTTTCAATTACTTTAAAGTCTTTTTCTTCACCAATTGGTGCATCTTTGTGGACAAGATTTGAAATACCAAACATAGCTTTATCAGCTAATTTTTTTATTTCCTCTTGTTTTGTGGCCAATGAAGCAATATTGTCTGAAAGCTCAGTTCCCCTTTTAGTCAAAGCATCCAATTGCTTGTCGAATTCAGCACCTGGAGAACTTTTCTGTTGACCCTTTAGATTGCCAATTTCTTTACTTAAAGATTTTTGTTCAGCACGTAAGTTATCGACTTCAACTGTGAGGTTTCGCCATAGTTGATCGTTTTTGAGAAACTCATCAACTAGTGCTGGGTTTTCTCCCCGAGCACTTTGGGAGTCTTTAACAATCTGAGGATTGTTTCTTACGAAATCAGGATTTATCACAGTTGATAGCCTACTGATTTGATTATCAAGAATAAGTACACTTGGAGCGCTAATTGCTCAATTTAAGGAAAAACCATTGGATTACAACTGGCTAACCCCTAAAGCCCAAATGCGCCAAACCCCAGGAAAAGGCTCGGGAAGTTTTGCCATTGAAAAAATTACTAAAGGGGAAATGGTAGCAAGCTTTGGCGGATTTGTAGTCGGACAAAAGGATTTAAAGGAATATTCAACTGATCGAGTTGCAAGATCTCTACAACTCGATGAAGCAGTTTATTTGTTAACTGGTCCAGTTCCTGAATCTGGTGACATGATTAATCATTCATGCGAACCTAACTGTGGAGCACTTGGGACTTCAAGTGTTATAGCAATGTCAGATACTGAAATTGGGGAGGAATTAACTTTTGATTATGCGATGACAGATTCATCTCGATATGACGAATTTAAGTGTTTTTGTGGAAAAGTAAACTGTCGAGGAAGAATAACTGGCAAAGATTGGCAAGATCCGATTTTACAAAGTAAGTACAAAAATTATTTTAGTTCTTTTATCACAAAACTAATTAAACTTTCGCATCCCAAATGATTTAAAGATCAATTTCAAAGAAGGAATCATAGCATTAAGGTATCTTTGCGTAAACTTTTTCGGATTTGTAATTAATCTAAAAAACCATTCCAAACCTATTTTTTGGAACACCTTTGGGGCACGCTTTTGTTGTCCGGTGAGGAAATCAATCGTTGCCCCAACACACATTATCCAGTCAGGACGAGATCCTGCCCAATCATAATTTTTTAATTCTTTAGCTAGTAATTCTTGTTTTGGGTGGCCTAGGCAAAGTAAAACTATTGATAACGCATTGTATTGAACTAATTCTCTAAGTCTTCGAATATCGTAAACAGAATTTGTCCAGTGACTTGTATCCACAATTTGAATATTTAAATCAGGAAATCTTGTTTCCAAATTTTTTCGAATCAGTAATTCATTATTCCCCCCGATTATTCCAATTCTCACATCTTTGGTTAGTTGAGTAAATAACTCTGGCAAAAGATCACTCCCAGTAACTCTTGTTATTTTAAACTTTGACGCATTTTTTGCAGCTACTGCAATTGGCCAGCCATCAATCAGGGAAAGTTCTGCGGTCGAATAAATTTCACTTAGTTCTGAGTTACCAAAAATACTTGTCAGATGACCAGCATTTGGGGTCACGAGGATATTTGGCTCAGCTGATTTAAGTAATTTACTTTTTATTCGGGTAATAACTACTTCTTGCGAAAGTGCATCAACTTTAAGAGAACCCAGATTAACTTTTGTCATTTGAGTAATCCTAAGTATGCTTCAACGTGTTTCTGTGCTGAATTAGCCCAAGTCATTGATTGGGCTTCTACAATTTGGCTTGAATCAAGTTTTTGTTTTGTTTCAGCAAAGTGTTTTAGAGCAAGATTGAGTGAATCAAGGTTTTCTAACTCAAAAATCTTATCGCTATTTGTTGAAAGTTCAACTAAAGCAGGATCACCACTAATTACAACAGGAGTTCCCTGAGCATGGGATTCTAAAACGGGTAATCCAAAACCCTCATACAAAGATGGAATCACAACGGCTTGGGCATTGATAATCAAATTAGCTAACTCTTGGTCATTTTTAACATCAATGCTTTTTAGATTAGTAGGTAAATTTCCCCATCCCTTTCGACCTACGTGTAAGAAATCAAAGTTACTTTCTAATTTTGTTTCTTTGATTGCTTGAGCATAAAAATCTAAATTCTTTCTTGGTTCAATTGTGCCAATAGATAAGAAATATGGTTTCGTTGAGGATTTAACTGTTCCTTTTGGTAAGGAATTTCCATGAGATATAGAAACCATTTTAGTTGTTGGGATAGAAAACTTATTATGTATTTCTGTTTGGATGGCATTGCTTGGACAGATAATTAAATCTGATTGTAAAATTGCCTTAGTCATATTTTTCTTGTAATACTTTTTACCTAAGAATGAACTTGTTTCAGGATATTTCCACCAAGTTAAATCGTGCACAGTTATTACTGTAGAAGTTTCTGTATTTTTGTTTCTAGGTGGGTAGGTTGGAAAGTGGAAAACTTGGTGCCCACTTTGGCTTTGGGCTGTTTGGAAATCACTAATTAGTAAAGCCAGTCGATTGTTGGTATTTGGAGTCCAAATAGTGGTATCTATGAGTTTTGGTAAGTGATGAGCCAGTTCACGGACATAGCGCTCCCAGCCTGTTGTGTAGCGTCTAGAAAGTGATCTAGCGTCAAACCAGACACGATTAGCCATAAGTCGAACTTAGTAGGTGAA
>Ga0169931_10006688_pt1 | contig 17287 bp, 16 predicted proteins | sample Kivu_15m_20L_FD_129675 | JGI IMG/M metagenome (GOLD analysis project Ga0169931, IMG submission 129675) | Freshwater microbial communities from Lake Kivu, Western Province, Rwanda to study Microbial Dark Matter (Phase II) - Kivu_15m_20L... | ecosystem: Environmental > Aquatic > Freshwater > Lake...
AGCGAGCGTGAGTGGCATAAGAAAATGGGTATGATACCCCCTGGCTGACCTCTCTGTCCTCGCTGCTCTCTTTGTAAAATTAACAAAGAGAGCGGGAGCACAGCGAGCGTGAGTGGCGTAAGAAAATGGGTATGATACCCCTCGTTGATCTCTCTGGCCTCTTTGTTCACTTAGATGCTTGAGCCAGCCCTAGCTTGCCCCTTAAAGCCCCAATCATCAGGCTCTTTGTGAAAGACACCGCATGGTACCCACTCGAAACCCGGAAGCGCCATTATATTTTTGCCCCCGTACTCTCCGAATCTTAACCTTATTGAACGCTTGAGCACATAGAAGTTTGTTGTCTTCTACGGCGCAACTTGGGCGTTGTGTTGCTCTTTCTGGGGGCCAAGATTGCGCTCGCCCAGCAATTCTCATTCATTTTTTTCAAAAATGAATGAGGCTGGGTTTATCTACGTAAGCCCCTTTCTTGGGAGCTCCCGAAGAGATTCGTGATAAAAAAGCTCAATTGCCTTATCTTCGGAACAAAAATTAGCGTCGCCCCTCGCGAAACAACGCGAATGCGTTGTTTTGCCTCGCTTCCCTAGTGTATTCTGTGGCCGGGTAGGTATTAGGTATATGGATAAGCCTTGTGGAGCCCTGATAATTGGCGGGAGTGGCTATGGCGCTGGCGAGCTGCTCAGACTCCTCAGTATGCACCCCTCTATTGAAGTATGCGGGGTAGTCTCTCGCTCTCATGCGGGGGAGCTCGTGTCGGAGGTGCACACTCACCTGTCTGGTCTCGTTTCCCTCACGTTTGACGAGGCACCTGACCTCTGCAAACTCGCACGCTACAAACGGCATGCAGTCATCTTAGCAATGCCGCCTGGCAACGCTGCCTCCACGGTTGACTCCCTGCTGTCTAACGAAATTGGCCAAGAAACTGTCGTAGTGGATCTATCGGGAGACTTCCGGCTGCGAAGGGAGGATATCCACAACCGCCACTACGGGGATATCCCCTTTAGAATGGAGTTGCGTCAGCGGTTCACGTACGGTCTACCCGAACTGGGCCGAGACCCGATCGCTACCTCTCACTGCATCTCTAACCCCGGCTGTCTCGCTACAGCAGCTGTCCTAGCTCTTGCTCCCCTTGCTGAGCGTATCGACTCCGGTTGCGTGGTTATCGATGGAAAGACCGGAACATCGGGCGCGGGCCGAGAGCCTCAAGCTGCGATACATCACCCGAGTCGTTCCTGCGACTTCACGGCGTACAAGCCGCTTGTGCATCGTCACGAGCCGGAGATAGTGCAAGCTCTCGGGGATCGTTTCGCTGACAACGTGGAGGTGCTATTCGTTCCTCACCTACTCCCGGTATCGAGGGGTATCTTTGTGACCGCGTATATCGCTCAGAGCAAAGGATTGTCCCCGGAGCATATCAAGGAAGTGTACTTCGATTTCTACCGTACTGCTCCCTTCGTGCGGTTCAGGTCCGCTCCACCACGCCTCACTGACGTGGTCGGCACCAATTTTTGCGACATCTTCGTGACCACTCGGGGTTCGCAGATCGTAGTTATGGCCACGATCGACAATCTCGGTAAAGGCATGGCTGGTCAAGCGATTCAGAACGTAAATCTCGCCTTCGGCCTTTCGGAGGAAGCAGGTCTCACCGCAGCTGCACTGGGACCAACGTAAGGGTGATGTGGAGAACTCCGATACATGACAGAGGGCCATAACCAATTAAGGAACCTTTTTCCGGATGCTGAGAGACTGGTGGGTAGCCGTGTCTTGGTCAAGTATGGAGGCGCTGCGATGGACGATGATACCACCAAGTATCGCGTCTGCCAGGAGGTTGCGGCTCTCGTGACATTGGGGGTTACAGTGATAGTCGTACATGGTGGCGGCAAGGAGATTAATCGCTGGCTTGAGCGATTAGGGCTCCCCTCACGCTTCGTGAATGGACTTCGTGTAACCGACGAAGAAACGATGACTGTCACCGAAATGGTGCTCACAGGGTTGATCAACACTGACCTGGTATCACGTTTACACCGGCTCGGAATCAGAACCACAGGTCTTTCGGGTCGCCATGGCGGGCTACTGCGAGCGACTCCGCTTAATCACCCTGATTGCGGAGACCTGGGACGAACAGGCGTAGTTGAAAGGGTGGACCTCGCAATCCTTTCAACGCTCTTAGCTGCCGGTATCACCCCGGTTATCTCCCCAGTTGGAGAAACTGATAAGGGTATGGCGTTGAATCTAAATGCAGATTATGCCGCTAGCGCACTAGCAGGAGCACTACGAGCTGATGCCTGTGTCTTTCTTACTGACGTAGAAGGGGTAAAATGTGAAGATGAGGTTTTGGCGCTCGTAACTCGAAAACAGGTTGAATCGATGATAGCTGAGGGTAGCCTGTTCGGTGGAATGATACCGAAGGTCGAATGTGCACTACGGGCGCTTTCAGAGGGATGCAGCCGGGCCGTGATTACAGCTGCTCATCGTCCCTTCTCTATTACCTCTGCCCTCCTCGGTCTTGAGGGGAGTGGTACTAGCTTCAAGGAGACGCTCGAGAGAGCCCCTCACAATTAGTCGAGCGCTCACTGGAAAACGTTAAAATTTCGAACGAACGGCACTCTTGGTGCCCCCACACTTTTTCACGATTCGTCGCCCTGCCTTAATAAAAGGTAATACATAGAGCCGCAACGGCGAGGAATACTCTCTCTCCTCACCAGTTCCGAGCCCGAATTCCAGCTGCTCACGCTGCTTCGGCACGTACAACGATTGAAAGATCCAATCCCACACCGCAAAAACAAATCCGTAATTCTTGTTCCAATGACGCCTAGCTGTGCTGTGATGAATCTGGTGCTGTGCAGGACTTATGAATATTCGACTCAGGAGTGGCCCGTACGAAACCCAGATATGAGAATGACGCAAGTTATAGCCGAACACGTAAAACAAAAGGGTCACGAGACTTAGTCCAGCGACCACGTGCTGCGATACTTGAGAACTGACAAAGAAACGAAAAAACGCATCCGTGATTCCAAGCAGCGTGCCTGTGATAATTAGCGTTATACCATCGTCCAAAGGGTGCATCCGGTACACCGTCAACGGCGTCATTACCTGGGCCGAGTGATGCACCTTGTGAAACTCCCAAAGAATTGGGATCCTATGCATGAGCATGTGGGCTGCAAACGTACCAAAGTCGACTACCAGTGCCATCACGACCGTAAAAGCTATCGTCATCCAAACCGAGACCGGTTCGGCACTGGCAATCGGATGCACGACGAGAGACAAAAATTCCGTTACGTAGCGCGCCACGATAACTGACCAACCGGCGAACGGGGTCAGGATAAAGAGATACAGAATTGAATTCGAGATGAAATAAATATAGTCGACTACAGAAGAAGAATGCGTATACAGTTTCTTCGGGAATATGGCGTGCATGGTCTCCGACACGGGAGCATCTGCAGCATGGCTCTTACGCTCAATTAGTAGTGCTATAATAAGACTGGTAAGGAGATACGGTATATAGACGCGCGCGGTTGGCGACGAAAAATGTGCAAGAGGCGCACATATAATCCGAAGCGACTCAGAAAAGAGGTCCATGGTATCACGTAAATGATTAATCTACTTAAGTTTAGACGATCGATCCTCGGTGCAGGAACCCTTTTTATACTTTTAATCATCGGCGCACTTTGGATCATCACTCAAGCCAATCGAGTCACCCCTGATGGCTCAGTTGCGGATCTGTCCGCCCCAAATCCCCTTCCTGCCTCGAGCTCCCTTGAGCTTGAGACCCTTACCTGGATGGACGTACGGGACCGAATTCGAGCAGGAACGACTCGAATTGTTGTGCCCACTGGCGGCATTGAACAAAATGGCCCATTCGTCACCGTTTCCAAGCACAACCACATCGCTCGCGCTGTAAGCGTACGGATTGCCGAGCTGTTAGGTTCAACCCTCGTTGCTCCGGTCGTGGCATTTGTGCCACAGGGAAGTATCTCGCCCCCGACGGACCACATGCGATACCCTGGTACCATCTCACTTCGGCAGGCTACATTCGAGAACATGCTTGAAGACATCGTCATGAGCCTTGCCTCCCATGGATTTACGGAGGTAGTGCTCCTCGGTGATAGTTTCGGCAACCAGGAGGGGTTGCGTACTGTCGCTGAACGCCTGAGCAAACGGCTCCGCGCGCAAGCCATCCGAGTCCTGTACATACCAGAGTTCTACGATTACCCCTCGGTGCATAGGTTCCTGGCCACCAAGGGTATACATGAACAACCTGAGGCGTTTCACGAGGAGTTGGCATTCTCACTCCAACTTTTGGCGATCGCACCGGATACGCTCCGTTATAACGAGCGTATCGCTGCGGGACATAGCACGCTCGGTGGCATCTCCTTGCTCGACCGAGAAAAACTCACCGGTCTCGGTCGAGAGATTATCGAGCTCCGAGCCCGCACCACCGTAGAGGCGATTCGAGCGCAGTCGGCTCATCGACTGACTACCCAGGGAAACGGTTAAGTCTTCGTGAAGTCTAGAGATTTGCCACAGCTCGTCGTTTGAGGGTAGTCTCTAGGGCAGCGCAAAAACCGATTATACTGGAGATGCATCTGCTATATGGGTCGAATCTTCGAAAAGCGAAAAGACCGCATGTTTGCCCGCTGGGCCAAGAACGCCAAAGCCTTTACGAAGCTTGGGAAAGAGATCGCCATCTCAGTCAAGCTCGGGGGTCCTGAGCCGACCAGCAACCCGCGACTACGTATGGCGATTCAAACCGCCCGCTCCCTGAATATGCCAAAGGACCGTATTGAGGCAGCCATCAAACGAGCATCCTCCAAGGATGAGGCCGATCTACAGGAGCTAAGCTACGAAGGCTTTGCACCACACGGCGTGGGGGTTTTTGTCGAAACAGCTACCGACAATCCCACCCGCACCGTAGCGAATGTGCGGAATGTTTTCGCCAAAAACGGCGGTAATCTCGCCACCAGCGGGGCGCTTGAATATGTTTTTGACCGTAAGGGTATCTTCAAAATTACTCCACCCGCGGGTGATTTCGACGAGCTTGAGCTCGAACTCATAGACCATGGCTTGGAGGATATCTTTCAGGCTGATGACGGGATCCTTCTATACTGCAGTTTCAAACAGTACGCAGATCTCCAGCGTGTCCTTGAAACGCGGGGTGTAGAGGTTAGCAGCGCTTCGATTCAACGAATTCCGAATAATTACGTTAAGGTCACGAGCGATCAGGAAGCTGAGATCGTAAAGCTGATCGAACGGCTAGAGGAAGATGACGACGTTCAGGTGGTCTTCCATAACATGCAAACTAACGACGAACAGTGAGGACTGCGTCATCTCGTTTAGCCAAGCCTCTTGAAGATGCGTAGGAACTCAGCTCTCAAGCGAGCCGCTTTTTTAGGATTATTCTCCAGCACTACAGACATGGTGCAGTACTTGTTCAACGCTTGATACCGCTTAGCCGCGTCTCCGTCTGATACTCCGCGGGTTGAGGTAAAGAGCGAGTTAATTCGTTTGGCAGTGCGAGGGTCGACGGTCACCGTTAAAACAAAATCTCCTACTACATCCAGATAACTGCGAGGCTCTAAAATGAAGGCTCTCGATGAAAACGACACCTCGTGCTGCTCCCCCTTGTAAAAGCGAGAGATTGCAGCTCTATCGAGATAGGTCATTCCTCCCACCACCGTGTAGAATCGGCGCCGCGCGAAGGAAAAGAGACGATGGAGACGCTCTTCTGTTTCCACCTCGAGAAGTAAAAACCAAGGATGAGGGATCCACGAAAACATATCACTCGAGCCCGTGCGCTTGAGGAGGGCCAAGATGATCTGATTCCAGAGGTCATTACCTCTTAGTAAGGAGTGAAACACCCAGGACTGCCGTTTCCCTAATTCAGGCAGAATCGTCTTGAGGTATGGCTCTGCGAAGTATACCGCATGCAACCGCTCTCCGTACGCCAGCACATCAAAGACCCATCCAAGGCTTAGACTGAAACTAGTTCCATCTTTGACCAGCACTCCAGCCCTTTGAAGCTTTGTCAACTCTTTGTAGACAGCTGCAAGGCTGAAGCGTCGCCGATTTCGGCGAGCTACGGCATGAATATCAGCCGCCGACATACGGGGTGTCGACGCCAACAGCTGAACGATCACCGCTTCTAACTTTCCTTCTGAACTCAACAACATACTCCGCTCCGTACAGGCTCATCGTGTACAGCAGATCAACTCATTCACAACTACCATGCTCTATTTTCTACTGAAAGTAGAATATGTAGCTTTTTTGCTCTGAATACTATCCTAACGGCCGATTGTAGCTACTATGCCCGTTCGTTTTTCTAAAGTTGGAGTTAGTGTGCGATGAAAAGTAGGTTTGTCGGGAACATAGTGGTTCTTGGGTGTGGTTCAGTAGCCCAATGCGCCTTGCCGCTTATCGTGAGACACTTTGACATCGAGCCGAGTCGAATCACCGTCCTCGACATGGTAGACAATCGAGAGCGTGTAAAAGACCTGCTCGCAATCGGGATCAAATACGAACAGGAGCAGATAAGTCGAGACAATTATACCGATCTATTCTCACGATATCTGAGAGGCGGGGACCTTCTTATAGACCTCGCCTGGAATCTTGGAACGGTAGATCTGCTTGACTGGTGTCACGACAACCACGTCCTGTACGTGAATACCTCAGTTGAGGAGTGGTCTCCTTACGCAGATTCAGTTCGGGAAGATCCCCGTAAGTATACCCTTTATTCGCGTCAGATGCAGCTTAAGGAGCTGGTGTCTCGTTGGGGTCACAATCACGGCTCCACCGCGGTCGTTGACCATGGCGCAAACCCCGGACTCGTTTCCCACTTCGTCAAGCAAGCTCTGATTGACATCAACACAAAGATCCTGGAAAGCGGTGGTTCAGGCGCCCGAATCGGAGCAATTACGAGAGCTCTCGACGAGCAGAATTTTAGAAAACTCGCTCAACTCGCAGACGTCAAGGTCATTCACATAAGCGAGCGAGACTCGCAGCTATCAACGGTCCCCCGCAGAATGAATGAATTCGTCAACACCTGGAGTATCGAGGGTCTCTACGAGGAGGGGGTCGCGCCAGCGGAATTGGGCTGGGGAACACATGAAAAGACCCTCCCGCCGGGCGCTTTCCAATTTGACAGAGGCCCCCGTAACGCGATCTGTCTCTCCTCAATCGGCATGAACACCTTCACTCGCTCGTGGGTTCCAAGTGGTGAGATCGTAGGTATGGTTATTCGCCATGGAGAGGCTTTCGGGATCTCAGATAGACTGACCGTGTGGGAAGGCGATAAACCTGCCTATCGACCAACCGTCCATTACGTGTACTGCCCATCAGACTCTACGATCGCCTCTCTCCATGAATTGAGGATGCGCCAGTACGCTCTTCAGAAGGAGCAGCGGATCCTGAACGATGAGATTAGTGATGGCGCAGATGAGCTCGGCGTCTTGCTGATGGGCCACGATTTTCAATCGTGGTGGGCGGGTAGTATTCTGAGTATTCACGAGGCCCGTCGCCTGGTCCCATCACAGAACGCAACCACGGTGCAGGTAGCGATTTCAGTCGTGGCAGCAGCCGATTGGATGGTCCGTAACCCACGTAAGGGTTTACGCCTACCGGATGATGTAGATCATTCGGATATCATGACGTTTTCGAAATCTTACCTGGGAGAGTTCGTTTCCACTCCCGTGAAGTGGAGCCCTCTCGACAAGCTTGATAGCACCTTTACAGGGTACGGATCGTCCCGCCCAAGTGAGGATGACTGTTGGCAGTTTGAGACCTTTACTCGAGGCATTATCTCATAAAGACGGTTCTGTTCAGGGTCTTCATTCGAACATCTCCTCGTGGATCACACAGTCAGCGACACGCGTGACCGGGCCAGTCATTCGGATATCGTACTGAGGTGATATCTCAATATCGATACAGCCCCCCTGCATATGAACGGCGATGCGCTCGTCTACCATCCCCAACCGGTGTGCAACTGCAGCTGCCGCTGAGCTACTGCTGCCAGAGGCAAGGGTATACCCCGCCCCGCGCTCCCATATCTCGATCCGTATTGCAGAACGATCAATGACCTCGAGAAACTGTACATTTGTCCGATTGGGAAAGTAAGGATGCCTCTCCACTATCGGTCCGTAGTGCCGTGCATCTTCCGCAGAAACAACTCCATCGATCACGATACAATGAGGGTTACCGACTGTGGCTGCACAGAACGTAAAAGCTCTGTCGCCCGCCTCGATAGTCTCTCGAAGCACCTCGCGCTCGGGACCGGTTACGGGAATGTGCGAACTCAAAAAGCTAACCTTCCCCATGTCCACCGTGACCAGGCGGCCTTCGGCGAGCACATGACAGGAGACTACTCCACCTAGCGTGTGGACCCTAAAAGGCTCGGTAGTCACCACCCCCATATCCCACAGGTAGCGGGCGAATATGCGCAGTCCATTCCCACTCTTTTCAGCCTCCGAGCCGTCTGGATTGATTATTCGAAGACCTACCACCTGAGGATCACGTGAGACTTCCCGTATCAATAGTCCATCGGAGCCGACGCCACGATGTCGATCGCAGATTCGCTGCACCCGCTCCGCTGTCAAGGGAGCTGTCAGAGACTCCCCGTCTACCACCAGGTAATCATTTCCGAGGGCGTGATATCTATAATACTTCATGATGACCTCTCTTCTGTCGTCAACGTAGCATGCGCGCCTGATTTCCGGCTACTATGTGGCGTGTTACACTTGTCCGCAGACGCAAAAATACATGAATCACGACACAGCTCCCCCTGGATCTATGCAGTCAGACTATGAGTCCGCAACCTGCCACTACTTTTCGAGCGGAAGATGTGGTTCCTGTAGCCTATTAGCCATCCCATCTGGCGGTCGCCTGGCGCACAAGATTCAGAACCTGCGTTCGGCCCTGACCACGGCAGGCATCGCAGCTGAAATCCTCCAGCCTTGTATAGCACCCCTTCATCCGTGGGGCTCTCGCCATAAAATCAAGATGAATGTGGCTGGTACACTCGATGACCCCTCCTTTGGCCTTGCAGATGCTCAAGGTAAGACCGAGGACCTCTGCGGCTGCCCGCTGATACCACCTCGGGCGCAAGCCCTCCTATCAGACCTAAAGGACATCGTACAGCAAGCCCGAATCCCACCCTACGACATTACGAGCAGGCGCGGTGAGCTCAAGGGGCTCATCATTCTCATGAATCAGCAAGGCTCTCAGGGGATCCTCCGGTTCATCCTGCGCTCGACGGAATCGATTCCGAGGATTTGCAAAGCTCTTGGTTCAATTCAACAGCAGCACCCGTGGGTGCGCGTTATCAGTGGTAACATCCAACCGGTTCATGCAGCGATTCTCGAAGGTCACGATGAAATCATCGTATCTGACGAGCGATACGTCGAAGAGTGCTGTGCAGGTATCGAACTCCGTTTTTCTCCGCAATCCTTCATGCAAGTTACCCCCGAAATCGCGGGACAGTTGTACCAGCACGCCGCGGGGCACGTGGCACAGCTCTCAGCACGGTCGGCACTCGATCTCTTCTGTGGAGTCGGCGGTTTTTCCCTTGCTAGCGCACCTTTTGTCAAGCGCTTGATGGGAATAGAGCTTTCACCTCAAGCCATTGAAAACGCCTCGGGCACCGCCCAGAAACTGGGGTATTCACACCTGCACTTCCAGAGCAGTGATGTTGACGAATATCTTGGGCAACATGCCCACGATATCCCTGATCTTGTAATCGTCAATCCACCACGTCGCGGCCTCTCACCTTTCTCCAAGAGCTGGGTTTTGAGTAAAGCTCCGCGCCACCTGATCTATTCAAGCTGTAATCCCGATACGTTCTGCCGCGATGCCATCGAGCTGGCACAAGGATACGCCTTAACGAGCCTTACCCCGTTTGACATGTTCCCATTAACGAGCCATGTCGAGCTCCTGGGCTTCTTCCATCGTGTCTAACGTTATGGGGCTACTCCCATTCCGTATGGAAGCTACCGCTCCTGTCGATGCGCTCGTAGGTGTGTGCTCCGAAGAAGTCACGCTGAGCCTGCGTCAGGTTTTGAGGTACATCCGCCGACCTAAAGCTATCGAAGTACGCAAGCGACGCTGCAAACCCGATCACCGGCACCCCACGAGCTGCTGCTAAGCTCACGATCCGACGGAGGTTAGGTACACACCGCGCAACTTCAGCCTTCATGTATCCGTCAAGTAAAAGATTGCTCAACGAAGGCTGTCCCGCAAATGCGCGGCGAATCTCGTCGAGGAATCGAGCCCGAATGATGCATCCACCCTTCCACATTGCAGCGATATCGTGCAGCTTGAGGTCCCAGCTCCACTGCCGCGATGCAGCGCTCAGGAGCGCCATCCCCTGCGCGTAGGACATTATCTTCGAGCAGTATAGGGCGTCGTGAACCGCCTGGATGAGCTCCTGCCTGTCGCCTGTGAAATCTTCTACCGGTGGCCCTGCAAACTCCTGCGCGGCCCTCACTCGCTCGTCCTTCATGCTACTAAGGATTCGCGCATCAACCGCAGCCGAGATAGTTGGTATGGCAACTCCGAGATCCAGGGCAACCTGCGCAGTCCACGTACCAGTTCCCTTTTGGCCAGCCTTGTCGAGGATCTTATCGACCAGAAAGCCCGTTCCTTCCGGATCTTTTTTGGTAAAGATCTTCGCAGTGATCTCTATCAGATACGATGACAAGACCCCTTCATTCCACCTTGCGAATACCTGACCAAGCTCTTCCGGCTTACACCCCACGACGCTCCTGAGTACGTCGTAGGCCTCTGCGATGAGCTGCATATCGCCGTATTCGATCCCATTATGCACCATCTTGACGAAGTGACCCGCGCCATTCGGCCCCACATAGTTTGTGCAAGCCCCATCTGCTTGTGCTGCGATACCCTCAAGGAGCGGGGCCACGATCCTCCAAGCCTCCTTGGGCCCACCCGGCATGAGACTTGGCCCTTTGAGGGCGCCTTCCTCTCCACCTGATATCCCGATCCCGAGAAAATTTAATCCGAGAGCTGTAAGGCGATCCTCGCGTCGAATGGTGTCCTTGAAATACGCGTTTCCTCCATCGATGATGATATCGCCCTGGTCGAGTAAGGGAACGAGTTGGTCGATAATGGCATCAACCGGAGGACCTGCCTTAATCATGATGAATATCTGTCGAGGGGCCTCCATGCTTTTGACGAAGTCTTCCATCGAGTACGAAGCGACAAAACCTGTCGGCTTCCCGTCACGCGACCCGAACTTACTCATAAACTCTCGGGTGACGTCTCCACTCCGGTTAAATACCGCTATCGGGAAGCCACGACTCTCGATATTTCTGGCAAGATTAGACCCCATGACCGCCAAGCCAACCATCCCTACCTTTGGTTTCGTCATAATGCTCCTTATTTTCTTCAGGGTCCTCTCAAAGCACCGCCGTCTCATAAGCTAGCGGGCAATGTGCCTCTAGGGCTCGCCTAAGCGCTGCCTCAAGGCCGATACTTTAACATTCTGTTCACCAAAGTCCACTTGGTATAAATCCCCCTCCACGAGCTCCACCATCGTCAGTTTATTACCGTAAACGAGCCCGGTATCTATCCCTATCTTAAAGGGAAGGTGAAGCAGCACCTCCTCAAAGGGGGTGTGTCCAAAGACTATCGTCTTGTTGAAGTCGTGCTCTGCATCAAGAAAATCGGACCGAATCCAGGTGCCGTCATCCTCGCTCTGTGACTCCAGAGGGACCCCTGGCCTGAGACCCGCATGAACGAAGATGAACTCAGCCAGCCCTACCATCGACTCGAGTTCCTGGAGGAACTTCAAATGCTCCTGCGGAAAGCCTGCTCTGGCTTGCTCTTCTCCAGCCACCTCAGATGGCTCTAAACCGTAGCTCAGGAGGGTATCGGCACCACCATTCGCCAAGTACACATCTCCACCCATACCTCCGAGCCCTAAAAAGCTGAGTAGCATCGCCTCGTGATTGCCTTTCAGGAAGACGGTCTCTGGCCAGCTTTTCTTGAGCTCTACCAGTAGCTCTATCACCTGCTTGGACGCTTTACCTCGGTCAACATAATCGCCGATGAATATCAGCTGATCTTCCGCCGAGAACTTCAAATCATTCGTCAGGTAACTCAAAAGGGCTCGTAGCTCAGCGTAACACCCATGAATATCCCCGACGACAAACAGCCGTGCCGGACGCCGGGCTATCGTCCTGATATTCAGCTTATTGCCAGCCGATCTCTTTCTCTTCCAGCTACTTTTCATCCCCTAGCTTCAATACTGCGAGAAAGGCTTCTTGAGGGATAGAGACGCTGCCTACTTGCTTCATGCGCTTTTTCCCCTCCTTCTGCTTCTCGAGCAACTTTCTCTTGCGGGTAATATCTCCACCGTAGCACTTGGCTGTCACATTCTTGCGCAGCGCCTTGACCGTACTTCGGGCGATTATTTTGGCCCCGATCGCCGCTTGGATCGCTATCTCAAACATCTGTCGATCGATAACCTCCTTGAGCTTCTCCGTGAGCTCTCGCCCCCGATTAAAAGCCTTACTACGATGAACGATGATGCTCAGAGCGTCAACCGCATCCCCGTTCAATTTAATGTCGAGCTTGACGAGATCCGACTCTGCATATCCTGAGAGCTCATAGTCAAAGGAAGCGTATCCTTTGGTCAGAGATTTGAGCCGATCATGAAAATCGAGCACTATCTCGTTCAAGGGAAGCTCGTACACGATCATCGCACGTTCTGTACCGTGAAACGAGATGTTCTTTTGCACCCCTCGACGCTCTTCACAGAGCTTCAGAACATTACCTACGAACTCTTTAGGGGTATGAATAGTGGCGATAACTATAGGCTCTTCGATGTGGTGGATGAGCTGCACAGGGGGCATCTTGTCCGGGTTATGAATCTCTGCCATCTCGCCGTTCTCCATGACCACTTTGTAGATTACCGATGGAGCCGTCGTGATCAAGTTTAACTGAAATTCGCGCTCCAGCCGCTCCTGCACTATCTCCATGTGCAGGAGACCGAGGTAGCCACAACGAAACCCAAAACCGAGGGCTGCCGAGGTCTCGGCTTCAAAGGTGAAGGCGCTATCATTGAGGCTCAATTTCTCGAGAGCATTCTTGAGGTTTACGAAATCGTCCGAATCGACCGGGAACAGCCCTCCGAACACCATCGGGAGTACCTCTTTGAAACCGGGCAAGGGCTCCCGGGCTCTCGCCCGCGCATACGTAACGGTATCACCGATACGCACGTCCCTAAGATTCTTAATCGCCGCGGAAAAGAAGCCCACCTCTCCGCTTGCGAGCTGCTCGACCTCCCGTGTGTGAGGGGTAAATACACCGAGTTTATACACCTCGTACTCAGCATCGGTAGTGAAGAAGGCTACCCTCTCGCTTGGTTTGAGCACCCCATCGATAATCCTGACCTGAACAACAACGCCGAGGTAGGGATCGAACCAGGAATCGTACACCAACGCTCTAAGCGGAGCATCATCGCTCCCGCGCGACGGCGGGGGGATCCTTTTAACGATCGCCTCTAGGAGCTCATCCACACCGAGTCCGGTCTTGGCACTCACATGCAGGGCCTCCGATGTATCGAGCCCTATCACCGTCTCGACCTCCTCCTTTACTCGGTCTGGATCGGCATTCGGGAGGTCAATTTTATTGACCACCGGAATAATCTCGAGGTCGTTTTCAATCGCAAGGTATACATTCGCCAACGTTTGCGCCTCTACACCTTGTGAGGCATCAACGACGAGCAATGCGCCTTCGCAAGCCGAGAGGCTCTTGGAAACCTCATAGTTAAAATCCACATGGCCTGGGGTGTCGATCAAATTGAGTTGATATTCGACCCCATCTTTGGCCCGATAGCTCAAACGTACCGTCTGGGCTTTAATTGTTATTCCACGCTCGCGCTCGAGATCGAGCTTGTCGAGGAATTGCGCTTGCATCTCTCGTGCCTGCAGTGCGCCGGTCTGCTCAAGGATTCGATCAGCCAGGGTCGACTTTCCGTGGTCGATATGCGCAATGATACTGAAATTTCTTATATTACTCTTGGCGGTCACGATACTGCACCTAACCTAATCACGAGCGGCTATGCGCCCTCTCCTGCCCTGAGCCGCTGCTCAAAGTCCGTAATGGTTCGCTTCAAGCCTGCATCAAGGTCAACTGTGGGCTCCCAGCAGAGCTCCCTCTTCGCCACGGAGATATCAGGCTGGCGCCGAACCGGATCATCAGTCGGGAGCGGCTTGTATACTATCTTGGATGTGGAGCCCGTCATTGAGATAATCCGCTTTGCAAGGTCAAGGATCGTCATCTCGTTGGGATTTCCCAAGTTCACGGGACCTGCAAAACCATCACGATTCATACACGCCATGATGCCCTTCACTAGATCGTCAACATAGCAAAACGACCGAGTCTGCTGGCCCTCGCCATAAACGGTTATATCTTCACCCTTGAGCGCCTGAACGATGAAATTCGAGACCACTCTCCCATCATTGAACAACATCCGTGGTCCGTACGTATTGAAGATACGCACAATACGGGTATCCACGTGCCCCTGATCGCGGTATCCGACCGTCAAGGTCTCTGCGACCCGTTTACCCTCATCATAGCAGCTCCTCGGTCCGATCGGATTGACGTTACCCCAATACGTTTCCACTTGAGGATGCTGCAGAGGATCGCCGTAAATCTCCGAGGTTGATGCCAAGAGAAAACGGGCGCGGACCCGCTTTGCTACTCCTAACATATTGATCGTGCCGGTCACGTTCGTCTTGATCGTTTTGATCGGATTGTATTGGTAGTGAACCGGCGACGCAGGGCATGCCAAATGGTAGACCTGATCACATTCGAGCAAAATTGGCTGTGTTACGTCGTGCCTGATGAACTCAAAGTTCGGGTGCTTCACAAGCTCCCGCATGTTGTGCTTAGTTCCGGTGAAGAGGTTATCGACGGCCATAACCTCATGCCCCTGCTTGATCAATTCATCACACAGATGCGAACCGATGAAGCCAGCTCCTCCTGTCACTACTATTCGCATCTGGTGTCCCCCTCTCTTTACGATCCTTGGCGCCTACTTGCCGAGCACCGGGGTACGCCCGATGCTGTAGTAGGTAATTCCGTACGACATCATATCACCAGGATTGAAGATATTGCGGCCGTCAAAGATTACCGGCGAGGCCAATTCTTCCTTAATCCTCTTGAAATTCGGCTGCCGAAACGCATTCCACTCAGTGCAGATCAACAACGCGTGAGCGCCCCTCAACGCCTCGTAGTTATTCTCCACGTATGAGATCTCGTCACACGCTCCAAATTTATCCTTGAACGTATGGTTTGCCTCTGGGTCAAAGGCCTGAATACGCGCGCCCAAAGAGACCAGTTCACGGCAGATAACCAGAGCCGGAGCCTCACGCACGTCGTCTGTCTTCGGTTTAAACGCGAGCCCCCATACCGCGAAAGTCATGCCCTTGATACTCGACTCTCCGTAGTGGTCTACAATCTTTCGAACCATCGACATCTTTTGATCTCGATTTACCTCCTCTACCGCCTGCGAGATACGGAGGTGCACTCCGTGCTCCTTACCGGTGCGGATGAGGGCTTGGACGTCCTTTGGAAAACACGAACCCCCGTAACCGATACCCGGGAATATAAAACTCATACCAATACGCGAGTCCGTCCCGATCCCAACACGCACCTGATTAATATCAGCGCCTGCATTCTCACACAGATTCGCAATCTCATTCATAAAGGAGACCCGTAACGCGAGCATCGCATTCGCTGCATACTTGGTCATCTCAGCCGAGCGAATATCCATTACCAGGATCGGGTTATTGGTACGAACGAATGGGGCGTATAGCTCCTTCATCACCTTTGCGGCAGCCTCACTGGCAACTCCAACGACGACCCGATCCGGTCGCATGAAATCATCGATCGCAGCCCCCTCCTTGAGAAACTCCGGATTACTCACTACCTCAACGGGAAACCGAGAAACCTCTTCGATCGCTTTCTTGACCCTATCAGCAGTACCGACCGGCACGGTCGATTTATCAACCACCACCTTGGGACCGTTCATGCACTCCCCGATCCCCCGAGCAACTGCCAATACGTGCGTGAGATCTGCAGAGCCGTCCTCATCTTGAGGTGTACCAACAGCGATAAAGATTACCTCGCTCGCCTCTACGGCATCCTTGAGAGAGGTGGTAAACTGCAGTCGGCCGGACTTTGAGTTGCTTTTTACGAGATCCTCAAGCCCTGGCTCGAATATCGGAACGACCCCTTTCCGTAGGCCCTCCACCTTCTTCGCATCAACATCGACGCACATAACGTCGTTACCCGTCTCTGCAAAACAAGCCCCTGCCACGAGGCCTACGTAACCAGTGCCGACTACTGCGATGTTCATCTATAGCTTCTCCACCAAGCTTTTACCGGCTGCTCATCAGTCGTGTTGTGGACCGTGCCAACCACGCTGTCCACCTCGAACAAGCGCGGCTCAACTAACCATCCTGAACGACTCGACTACATCCCTGCTTGTCTGGCGGTTATAGCCGAACGAGCCAAAGAGATCAAAGGGTTGGCTTAACCCGTAGCGGCCTCTCGCTTCCCCGAGGAAGCCGGGTTGAACAGGAAGGGGGTTAGCTTTAAGGACAACAGCGGCAGAGGTGAGTAGAAGAGTCAAGGGCCCCGTTCTGAAATGGTACCGCGCTAAATACCAGGACAAGGAATCTCCTTGTGTGGCGGGTACACCTATCCGGTACATCCCTGAAATAGCTTTACACCACAACGGATTCCTTTTTAAGGAGGGTGTAAGCGATGAAGATGAAGCATAGGGAGCGAATAACCCAATATAGTGAAGCCTTTAAGCGGAAAGTAGTGGAGGAGATTGAGCGTGGAGAGCTCACTAGTCGAGAAGCTGCCCGAACCTATGGTGTTCCCTATGGGGGTATCATTCCGAGTTGGCTCAGGAAATACGGGTCAAGGAAATACGAGACAAAGATAGTTGGGGGTAATGATGAAGAGCGAACGAGACGAGATCAACGAGCTAAAGAAGGCATTAGCGGATGAACGCATTCGAAGTCTTGTATTTTCTCGACAGCTGGAATCGTATGAGAAGTACGTTCCCGATCTAAAAAAAGACTCGTTACGCGGCTAACAGCTAATTTCCATTTTCCGCTGAGGCTCTACAGTCTTGGTGTTCTTGGGCCTGGCACCCGGCTGTACCTGTTTGAGTCGGTCGGCACCAAGGGGGGGGTTGCCGTCACGCGACTTCAGAACCTCTGCGGTGCGCTCTTTCAACTTTTTACGCATCATTGACACGTAC
>Ga0169931_10006689_pt1 | contig 17286 bp, 18 predicted proteins | sample Kivu_15m_20L_FD_129675 | JGI IMG/M metagenome (GOLD analysis project Ga0169931, IMG submission 129675) | Freshwater microbial communities from Lake Kivu, Western Province, Rwanda to study Microbial Dark Matter (Phase II) - Kivu_15m_20L... | ecosystem: Environmental > Aquatic > Freshwater > Lake...
CATCGATTTGGTGGGTTTTCTGAAGTCTCCGGAATTTTTCATCCAGTCACTCAAGTTTTAAAAGCGATTTCTGAGATTTTTTTAAAAAATGCAACCACGGCGTGCGAGCAAAAAGCGCGTGATTGCGTGCGCACTGCGCGCATCACGTATGTAGAAGTGTAGTGGGAGACACGTGCTTTGCTACGTCATCTGACGTCATAACCGCTTTTAACGGATATTGCCGATATTTTTTGTGCCCCTAATCGAATCTTTGGAAGTTCCGATGGGCATTAGGCATTAGAGGCACGAGAGAAAGACAGAAAGCATCAATCAGCTTTATGTAGAACGAGAGGAATCGTCAATAGTAGGTAGGAGCTACTACTACTGATCGTAGTCTTCCTCGTTATACAGTACTGTACTTCCATCTCTCACACTTCTCTCGATTAGAATGTCCATAGATGATGGAGATATAGAAGTTATCATCCCTCCCAAGAAAATGAAGAATACGGAGCGAGAAAGTTTATTTCCTCAAAAACGACAACATGTATCCGATAGAAATGTATCCACATCTTATGGGGAGGATGAGGATGACAATAATAATAATAATAATATCCTTCCATATACAAAAATGTCTACTACATCACGATTTGGTATTGACTATACCAAAACCAACTCTACGAATTCAGGCGATGAAATGTATGGTTCATATGATATATCACTTCATGGATCTGCAGATTATACTGTATGGTCCAAATGTTTACCTGTATCATGGATACATTCACTCTTCCCGCCCAATGTTCCTCGGGCAGTACAATTACTACGAAGAGAAAATTTAGCTGTTCCAGCATGTTATCTTTGTGTGGGTATCCTTCAAGGACTGACGGGACCTTTTACCAATGTATATCCATTATTTATCAATGCCAGTGAAGCTCAACAGGCTACGATATCCAACATCCGTACACTTCCTGCAACATTTAAATTAGCCTTTGGGTTTTTAAGTGATAATGTCCTACTAGCTGGATATCGACGTAAGAGTTATATGTTCCTGGGTTGGGCCCTGTCCAGTATCAGCATGCTTTTACTTCTTACCTTTAGTGATTTAGGTAGACATTATGTTGAAGATGGTACTAGTGGGGAAATGAAGGCTGTACCGAATGATGGAAAGCCCTCTATACCCTTCCTGAGTGCATGTTTACTCCTCTTTGGAATGGGATACTGGCTAGCAGATGTTATGGGTGATAGTATCGTGGCTGAAAAATCAAAATTAGAACCTGAACATTCTAGAGGTCAGCTTCAAAGTACATGTTATGCCTGTCGATTCTTTGGTATCATGGTCGCAGCACCCTTAAGCTCTGTATTGTATAGTACCTTTGGACCCCAGCTAGTTATTAAAATCATGGCACTTGCGCCCATTAGTATGCTTCCATTTATTTACAACTTTTGGGAAATCAAAGATATGGAAATTAAGAGTACACGAGAGCAATGTTCGGAAATTTGGAAAACGGTTTGTAGCCGTGCTGTTTGGCAACCCATGGGTTTTGTAAGTTGATCATTTTTGTGACCACGTTACGTCACTTTTGACCTGCGAATCCAAAATACGTTCCTAACTTTTGTCTAGATTTATTTGTATAATATTCTTCAAGTAGGGAATGCTGCATGGCGACAGTTTTTACGTACCGTATTGAATTTCACGGATGCCCAACTCAACACACTTCTAGTCATAGCGCATGTTATGGTTTACCTTGGAATCATGGCCTACAAATACTACTTCATTACTTGGAGCTGGAGGTCGGTCTATGTTATGACGACAATTCTCAATGGCTTTTTCTCAGCGTTACAAATTTTACTAATTACTGGTCAAACTTTTGGTTTGAGTCCATTTCTTTTTGCTTTGGGTGACGATGTCCTTGCTGATTTTATAAGTGGTATCCAATTCTTGGTAAGGCCGTTAATTTCCGCAATGTACTTCATGCGTTATTCCATGTCAGTGTAATTTTTACTTTTATTTTGACTGCACGTTCACCTCCTAGCCCACCACGATCATGATGGTCCACTTGTGCCCAACAGGAAGCGAAGGTGCAAGGTTCGTACTTGATAGCTATAAATTTCCATTCATTTTCCGCTATATAAATCTTTTTTGATATTCTCATCGTCCTCACTGCAACCTTGTAGCTACGCCATGTTCACGACGGTAAATAACTCTGCGCTTCAGCTATCCTCCGCAATATCTACTGTAATGTTAGGTATATGGGATGTGAGTAAGGAAGCCATGATCAAAGGAAAGTTATCAGGCATGATCAAGCTATCAGTTTTGACCACTGCACTTCAGACGAGTGGAATTCTATTTGTCAAACTCTTACCTCGTACGAAAGAAGACCTGAAACGCCTTCACGAGAATGAATATTCAGGCAGTGCCATAGGAGGCTTTATTTTTCTTACTATTATCCTTGGGTCTCTTATTTATTCGATAACAGTGAGTATCCTGAATATCATTTCACCGGGATGGATGGGTGGCTCAAGATAATGAATATATCTGTTATCGGATCATGATTTTAAAAACTGTGTATAATAGTGTAACATTGTAACTGAAAAATAAAACCCATTATAAGCTACCCATAGCATATGACGTTTGCTTTCGTTATTTAAAAACTGTGTGCACTAGGTGTAACATCGAAACTTAAAAATTTTGCGGGTAATATGTCCCATTGTGAGCTACCCATAGCAAATTTTGTGCGTTTAGGACGTTTGCGTTTATTATTTAGGAAATGTATATACAAGGGTAACATCGTAACTGGAATATTTTGCGGGTTTTACGTCCCATTATGAGCTACCCATGGCATATTTTGTGCGGTTTTGATGTTATTTTTTGCTTTTGTTATTTTCTTCATCGCTGGTCTCTCCTTGGATTGTCTCATCTGTCTCTACGACTTGACATTTACCAGTTGACATCATTATTACAAATATGCATGACAGAAACCATCCAACGGAGCTAATGATCGAGTAATTCATACCTTGAGCATTGGAGCAAGAATATGTTTTGCAAATTGTCGACCCAAGAACGAGCAATGTTGCTACTTGGCAAAAGTATGTGATTAGTAAACCGATGAAGAGTGGTGTTATGGATATCCTTGCAGCAAATGTTGTTAAAAGCAGTATGGCGAAGAATATTGGGGATATAAACATCACCCACTTTATTGAAATAGTAGGTAGTATCCATAACGTGTCCTGCTCAATGTATGAATCTATTCGAACTCGAGAACACCTAGTATTTACCTCACTACCTAAATGGCTTACTTCTAATTTCGTTTGATTATTATCATTGCTACATAGATCCATTTCAATCAATCCAAGGTGATTGATGTCATCAAATATAGATCCGAATGATATGGCATGATTCAGATTCACAAAGGCCGTTGTACTCCTAGTGAGGAAAGTAAATATCAAGCCTATAAGTGCAAACAAGATCGACAATATGGTTCTCTTTTTGCCTCTTGGAAAGGGCTCACAACATTTCTTTTGTTTGGCATTTAGATGTTCTTTCTTTATCTTTGATTTTTTACTGGCGATGTAAGATTTATCCACAACTTCAATGCATCCATCAATATTATCTTTATGTGTCTTGATGATTTCCGGTTTTTTTGATCCTTCACATTCAGTCAGCGTTTTATGAAAGTAATCAATTATAGATGAGTTCATATGACACCAATATCGTTCTTCACCCATCGGGACAATATTTCGTGATGGTAAACTATAATAATTTCACGAGGATAATAATTCAAGACGTGAATCGATTCTTTCATCAGATGCGTTGAATTGACGATTGAAGCTAAAATAGAGTTTTACAGATAAGAGCGTTTATAAGAATGTAAAGTCCAAGTACTATATTACTAACCAAGAGCTTAAATATCCTTACATGGTACGAGCATACATCACTTCAATGTAGGATCTAGAACATTTCGCTTGGTCTGACTTATTCACATTCATCGACCCAAAGTGATTACAAAAATAGGACCGTTGAATGAATATACTGTAGGGCCTACTGTACAGTCGAAGGTCGAAGGTCATGCGTATTCAAGGATGATAAGGTTAAAAATGAGTATTTATCATTTTTGGGTTGTTGTGAATCCCATGCGCCTCATTTGAAAACTGGGAAGAGTAAGTAGCATTGGTTTTCTGTTGTTTGTAGTAACAACAATGACATCAACCGCATCAACCCGTAAGAGAGCATCCTCGACAACTTTTTCGATTCGCTTTGATTACATACTCCTTTACAGTCTTGCTGCTGTACTCATTTTATATGGAGGTATAGTACTTGATTGCTTTCATCATCTCAATAGGCATGTTTCACATGTACCTCCACATTTATCCATGCCCATGTTTTGGCATGAACGCTCCAGAAGTCATGACGGAGTCGAACATAAGGATTCCCCATCGTATGCAAACGATCTAAAATCCCAGGTAAAATTAGACCGTCCACTTGGCTCTGATGACTTACGTCGATATTACACACCTTTTCCACAGTCAATAAATAATGAAGAGTGGGAAACGATTGATCATCCAGCCGTTACTATGAAACCTATGAATGAAACTACTGATACTACCTCAGAGATACATATGGAGGTACCTAAGTTTTGGAATCCTCACGTCTATGAACCGGATATTCGAACATTCTTGGGTGATTATGGTAGTCGGCTTATTACCAAGGAAGAGGCATCACACATCGGTAGTCATACGCCATCATGGGCTACAGGAGAAATGTTAGAAACGATCTTTCTTGCCATATCATCTTACAGAGATTCTCGTTGCACTCATACAGTAGAAGCTATCTTTCAACGTGCTAAATTTCCTGAACGAATACGAGTTGCCGTAGTAGATCAACTGGATTTCAACGAAGACGAACCATGTATACAAGTAGATATTCCCTGTGCACAACAACCTCAGCATATCTTTTGTCGATTTAGTAATCAAATTGATGTATACTTTATGGATGCGTCTCTAGCAGTGGGTCCGATCTTTGCTCGCCATATTGGAAATAGAATGTATAGAGGAGAAACATTTGCTATGCAAACAGATGCACACATGGAATTTGTGACGGATTGGGATGTTGACTTGATTCAACAGTGGAGAGAAACCAAAAATGAAATGGCTGTACTTACCACCTATGTGTCCGACGTGGATAACCATTACGATATACAAACGTTTCAAAGAACGACGAATGTTCGTCCTCTCATGTGTGACAGTAATTTCGTTGATGATTATTATAACACGGAGTTGTTTTTCCTTCAACATGGAGAACAACCGGAATATGAACCTACAGATGTACCAGGTGAACCAACGTTGGAACCATTTTGGGCTGCAGGATTCAGTTTTGCGAGAGGACACTTTGTAGTCAATGTCCCGTATGATCAATATTTACCCATGAGTAAGTTCTACTATTTGTACGAATCATTCGTACAATTCCTGGTATACACGCATTTTATATCCGTCTACTTTGCGTTCAACAGTATTTCAAGGAGAGGAGATTAATATTGGAATTCGTGGATTTACGTATGGGTAAGAATAAACATTGGATTATTGAAATTCAGCGTTAGTGAACGTTCATTTTTCGTAAAAAAAAAAAAAAAAACAAATTATGCTTATCCTTGAATTTTTCACTTTTCTGATTATAGATATGATTATTATGCTCCTGAGCGGTCTGTTCTTTTCCATTACTATAGCGTTGGACCGAATCAAACGGCTCGTAAGAAAGTCCCTAACTTTTGGGAACATTCTACAGCCTACTCTGGTGTTATTGATGAGAGTAGAGCTCGTATGGAGGGTATCATTCAAATGTTACCACAACAACATTTCAACAATGAAACTGGTTATTACGAAGAAACGCATCATAAGGAATGGAATCATATAGATGAGAAAAAATATGGAATCGGAAGAGTTCGAAGTGTTGAAAAGTTTTTAGATACTTTTGGAATTCATTTCGCTGAAAAGACCGCCGAAGCCAATTTGTGTCGATTTGTTGGAGCTCCAATGCACTATATGTTTACAAAGTACATTCGATCCGATAAAATGGGTATAGATTATGATCTCATCCATTATCAATTCAAGGATCCTGCCGTTTATGGGGAAACGTGGAATGAAGGGACACATGAAGTAGAAACGTTTTAAGCGCTACGTAACATGTTTTAGCTTACGGTACATGTATATATTGAAGATATGAGGCTCTCATATACTCCCGCGAGTAAATCCACCTTTTTCCGTCCCTTTATCGACACGTACAAGCTTGACATTGAATAACAAAGTACGGTCGAGTCTAGGATTTTCTAGAACAAAGTTTAACGCCCGTTGCCCACTGAATGTAGTAGGCTTGGGTCCAACTCTAGTGTGTTCGAGGTCATCAGCTGGGTACGATTCTGGGCCATACGGCACAAGAACTTGTCGAATACCCCCAGGTTTCATGGTTAACATAGCCTTTTCTAAAGCTGGAACGATGGTATTGGATCCTACAACTGTTCTGAAATAATCAATATCTTTATCAAAGGCCCCACCTTGTGGCCCACCCTTTGCCTCAAAGGGTCTACCAAAATATCCGATTGTGTATCCACTCCAATCGTACACTAGCCTATCCCCTTTATTTATTGCTACTCCACCCGTTCCAACTTTGACGTCTCTATATTTCCAGCCCTCTGGTGTTGTCGTAAAATCAGAGTACGATTGAACAAACTCAGGAGCGTACTTGTTGGAAGGATCTGCAGCTCCTGATTCCGAAAAAGCCAATGAAGGAAATGATGTCTGAACCATTTCGTTTACTACCAATAATGAAATGATTTTCCCCACATCGTCCATAACACTTCTTCTATCATCAAAACCAGCTAAGAACGTTGATCTCGAACGATATTTGCCGGCTAGAGTAGGAAATCCATGCGCCTTCTCGTAAATATGGATAGAAAGTAAAAAGAGGACGATCAAGACCGATGGCATCGCTAGATCACCGATAAGGGGGCTTTGACTTAGTTATGAAATGTATCTGTGTCATCATGTCATCTGTTTCATGTAGCGCCTACATATGTATGTACAGTACAGTGAGGCAGTGAGGTCAGTGAGCAGTGAGCAGTGAGCAGTGAGCAGTGAGGCACGTTCGTCAGCAGTGATTGAATCACTCGTGCTGAATGTTTCCTTGGTGTACAGGTGTACATATGTCCAGTGTCGTACAGCACTCAATTCCACAACGGCCATGGACAATAATAAGACTACTGTCTACCGTCTGAGGTTTGGGACATGCTGCTGTGATCTTAGTCTTCATGTGAATCGAATCCTAACCCATGGGTTAGCGTTTGGGCTAACTTTAGCCCCAAAGCCGAAAAAAATCATCCAGAGTTAGCGGTCTGACCGACGTTTTTGCACTAACCCCGTCCGGTAGACATGGGAAAAAACATGATCTGCGGTTAACTTAACCTAACTCTGGGCACGGTAGACAGTAGTCTAATACAGTAAAGCAGAAATTAATAAAGCATACTTGCATGTCAGATAGGACGCACCCTCTAGACTGATGTACTCCAATACCTTAAAACTGTGCTGATACATACTTTAAATTTTTAACATATTTCATGATCGATGGGATAATGATCGCCACATGATGGTTTTCATCTTACCGAAAAACGATCAGCAGTCAGACGTTGCGTTGGCACTTGTTTGTCATCCGTATATTCTAGTCAAAGGTAGCGTTATCACCAAAGCTTTCTGCCTCTAACGCGGTGGTACACAAGCGTCACATTCAGAATATTGCTTTTATGTTTGGTCGATGAGGATGAGTGACAATGGCCACCAGCGTATGGGATCCCACAACCTATTCTTTACTCATTACGGGCAGTTGTAATCGTTGTTATGTTGACTTGTTACCGTCGAGGAAGCATCCAGCTAGTTGGGTACTGACGTTTACTGCTTATGTTATTCAAAGCTGTTGCGAGTAATACTGATAGTATCGTTTGACAGCATAAGATAGCCAGTGCAATCCAACCACTTCTTTCATTATTCACGGTATCATAGGCGAAGGACATAGATAGAGCCGTCGCACTTGGTGTGGTGAGACCTAATCTAATAATGTAAAACAAGATAATCAAGTGTGCCGCATTCAATAATATTGTTAAAACAACATGCACTCTTACCTCGCCAGAATTGTAGTGCTCAGAGCTCCACCGATTGTGATTCGTAGGATCCTAGGCATCACCCTGATGTACTTCAATATTAGCGATATGGAAACACATATTAGCTGACCTATTATCTACATCAAGATACATATTAGAGATCAATGATATCAATATAAATAAATCAATAAAAGACAGCTTGATTAGATTGCGTCTTACAAGTGGGCGAGGCTGACTAGCTGGTGAAGCGGTGAGTGAGAATAAGGACGAAACATTCGACCCTAAAGTGCCTCTTTGCAAACTGAAGCGCCCATAGCTACGCTTAACTATAAAATCATCGACCCAAAATAAAATAAAGAGTTGAATATAGACAGCACAAAACGTGAACCTCAGCGAGGCCCACGACTTTGGTGGTGGAAGTGGAACTAATAAACAAAGTTTAGTCAATCAGTTTTATTACACCATAAAAACGCAAACACAAATATACGCACCATTTCCGCCTTTGCATTTTTGAAACCATGCTTGTATTCGGTCCATTATGCTTCTCATGCAGTCATATTGAAATAAAATACGCTTTCTTTCCTTAGTCGTTGGCGATCCTTCATGGTTATTGATCATTTTTTTATATACCCCAGGAAATTTTTTCATATGGTCAATAGCTAACAGCTTTCGTCTGATACGAGTGTATGACCCATTCAAGCGTTCTTGTATCTGCATTTGTGCAACGCGGCGATTCATTAAGAAAATAAAAAGCCCAGATATATATTGCGTCGAACTTAGTAGGTATCGTATGCAATCATCAGAAAGAAGGTCTTCCTCGCGTGCATTTTCTCTCGTCATGTAAACAACAATACCCCTGACTAAGTTATGATGAAACGGTAAACCTATGGCTTTGCCTATTTTCGCTTCTACTAGTAATGATAGTCGTCGGTTGTACGGCTGATCGTCGTCTTCCAATATATGTCTCAGTAATCGAAATTGAAAGCCTCTTGGAGAATACGGTAGTGAAACAGAAGCGATTTCCTTATCCGGTTGAATCATACGCAGTATCGAGGACCTCTTTATATGCGATGTACGAACTCGAATCGTATTTATGCATTCACTAAAAAGGACGCCCTCTAAACCTTCGCCGGGGATCAATGGTCTTGCAGGCGAGTAATCCATTCTTCGTTCATCGAGAAGCATTTCGAGTGAGTCACTTTTATTCTCTCTTCGAAATATTGGATCTACCCAAAAACATTGTTGAATTAAATGTGACGAGCCTTCATTTAAGATCCACGCTGATATACAAACTATTCCATATGCTGACGTTCCAACAGAGTCTAAAGCATGCAACAGCATGTTGTCATCATCCATTAGTAAAGAAGATTTCGAATCTGCCGATTCGATATCTCTAGCATTTCTCATCCTAGACTGCAGATGGGAAATAATAAGTCGAAAAAGCTTACATAATTATCGATAGACTTCTCTCGGCCTCTTTGCGTATTACAAGTATGGCATATGTGCATTCATATATAATCTTTTTTGAAAATTCAGTATTCGTTGGAGCCTTTGTCGTGCGTTTTGTTTAAAATCACGCCATCTTACATACTCCGACATACGTACGTAGCCTAGATGTTTGACAACTACATATCGTCGGCATTCGGCATGTGGATTGAATCATGGACCTGCTGTGAACAACAACCCCTTGTAGCTTGCAGACATGATCCAGCCGGTCTATGTTCATAGCGCACTCAAAGGAGGCCTTATGACGTATACTCGAGGTTGGGCATGGCAACAGCTAATCTTAAGTCGCCGCTTAGAATATCTTCGTAGTGGAGAAGAAAGTCCCAACGATGACTTTCATCCTGATCATGACAGAATCTTAATGATCGAACATTCTCCCGTGTATACGCTGGGAAGTGGTAGCGATGATAAACATTTGACATTTTTGAAAGGTGACGAGAAATCCATTCATATCAAGACACGATTGAGTAAAACCTATCGGGGTTTAGATTCAGCCAGACTTTCTGTGGATCGTCTCAAAACGTCAACTCCATCTACATGTACCTCCCTTTATGAAATAGTTGATTGTTTCCAATCACCTGATTCAGTCACAACTCCCTCCGGGGTACCGATTTATAGGGTTGAAAGAGGTGGTCAAGTAACGTGTCATTGTCCTGGTATGCTTGTGGTTTATCCTTTGTTAGATTTAAGGCGAGAACCATACAAACAGGATCTTCATTGGTATTTACGTTGCATCGAGGAAGTGATTATACGGACGCTTGAAAGATATAGCATTGCTGGAACTCGAGATGAAATCAATTCAGGTGTATGGGTGAATGAAAATAAAATTGCAGCTGTTGGGGTCTCAGCATCAAGGTGGTTTTCTACACATGGCTTTGCCATCAATATTAATCCAGATCTCTCGTTTTTTGACCCTTCGATTATTATTCCATGTGGATTAATTGGTCGAGGAGTAACAAGTATGGCTAAGGAACTTGCGGTTGATCCACCATCCATAACCCACGTTGCGGGTACAGTAGTTGAGTGTTTTAGAGAGGTATTCGGCGTATCATCTATTTTATCCAAGGACATTACCTGAATGAAAGCAAAGAAATTATAACGATCAACTCTTGACTAAAACAGGGCCCTAAAGGAGCACCATTTCACTTTCACTACTATCACTGTCGTCATTCAAAGCGATGAATACACGGGCCTTTTTTGGTTGCGATTCAATCGCAACATTGTCTTGGCTTTCATAGCAGTTGGGTCTTTTAACATCAACGTCCTTTTCTTCAATTTTCACGGTAGCTTGCTTTACGCTTTCAATGTATGGGTCTTTCGTAGATTCTGTCTTGATCGAAACCACCTTGGGCGGATAGGGTTGCTCCGAGGGAAGTTTTCCCTTGATCGGTCCACTTGCCAATCGTTCGATTTCTTCTGGATCAAAGTCAACAAAGTCCTCATCATCATCATAATCTAAAGCTTTACCGTCATAAGCATTGTTTCTAGTTGTAGAAGAATGAGTTTTTCCTATATTTGAAATTTTTTCTTTCTTTTTCTCCTCTTCCAATTCTAGCCGACAAGAATGTAATTCATCCTTAACTTTTTTGTACAGAGTCAAAAAGTTTTCCAGCAACTGACCTTGTACCTTTTGCCATTTATCGTCAAGTTGCGTTGCTGTAAATTTCCATTTAGACATTTGACTTAGCAGTTTCTCATTATCCTTTGAGGAAGAATGTAGGGAATTGATCATCATAATCATACATGCGGTGGTATTGTTTGACGAATCGGACACTTCGGATGCGATAGATTTCAATACACAAGTAAAATTTAGACCCTCTATTTTCATTTGCATTGAATTTTCTCCAACAGCTGAATTATATGACTGAAGTAAATACGTATACATCGCTTTTTGAGTGGGGTTTCGGGCTAGCATTGAAGAAATGACAGCATCAAGATCTATATCTGTTTTGATTGCGTCTGCATTCGATGCGGAGTCTTCATTTTGAAGATCAAGCTTACATGAATAAACTTTTTCTTGATCAGTAGCCAGTATTTGCAAATCCCATGCTGTTTCCGTTGGTATTCCATCTAAGAACGAAATCTCATCTTCCAAGGTACCCTCACGATGGCGTTTCCATACGGCTATGATGCCCTTGCGATCGACCAAATCTGAATCTCCTCCTTCCTTGGATTCGATACAGATTTCATTCGTTCCCTCGCAGGATGTAAACTCATTATTCATCATCATGAGGACACATTGCAGGACAAAAAATCGTCGACAGTGGCCCAGAGACCGAGAACCGTGGATAAAACTGTAGTCCTAGCTAGGCGACAGCACGTATGAGTGCATGAGTCAGCTCAGTATTTCTGTCGTCATCAGACATGATGAGATGATTCTCATTGCAAAAGCACTTTGATCCATCTCCTTATATCTTGTTAAGCCGCATTGATTCATCACGTTGAAGATCCACGATGATGATCTTTCTTCCCATACGGTTGATGATTTTATGTCTGCTAGGATGCCATGGCTTCAGTTTTATTCACACATCAACGAAGTGCAACACGGTGAAGCCCTACTTGCAGAAGGTTCAAAATCGACAAACGTTTAAAGAACATAATACAATTCACAAACGTTATACTTCCACGGAGAAACTATCTTCTACCAGTCTTTCATTCAATTTATTATCAATCGCTGATACTGCTAAGACCGTAGCTCCAGGGGTAGGGTCTTTATTTGTTCTGGCATTTATTATACTTATACATGAAGCCGGACATTATCTTGCTGCAACATCTTTGGGTATAAAGGTAGAAGAATTTAGTGTGGGTATTGGTCCCAAACTTTTTGGTTTTCAAAAGTCGGATAATATAAGAGATGATGGAAATTCCAAAGCGGTTGATTTCAGTATTCGAGCTATACCTTTAGGTGGGTATGTGAAATTCCCAGAAAATTACAACTCAACGCTTGTCTTAGAATTAGAAGAAGAAGCAGATAAACTACGGCAAGAATTGAAAGTATCAAAGTTAAATCCAATGAAAACTAATTTAAATGTCGTGAAAACGGAAGAGAATATCCTGGACAATATTCGACGGAACTTTGTTGAAATTTTCTCATCAAAATCTAAAGAGGATGACAACCCTAGGAAAAAGCTTATTATTCGAGACGATGGGTCTGTTGAAGTTCCACCTATCCAATATGACAATGATCCCAATCTTCTACAAAATAGACCATGGTTCGATCGAGCAATTGTTTTGGTTGCTGGTATAGTATTCAACATAGCATTATCCTTCGCTCTATACTTTGGTGAAGTTACATGGGGAAAAGGTATTCCGCAACCTATAATCCAAAGTGGAGTCGTTGTGAGGTCGATTATACCTGATGGTGCAAGCAAAGGATTACTCCAAGAAGGAGATGTAATTTTAGCATTGAATGGTATCTTTGCATGATATATCTTTTTTGCCCTTTATTATATTTCCATTTAATTACCTATCTCATCATAAATCGTCTCAAATTTTTAGGCCAACTGATATCCAAATCTGTTTCATCTTCATATGCAGCGCAAAGAGCCGTTGCTGATTTTATCTATAAAATACGCTCATCTCAAGAGGATAGTGCCCTACACTTATCTGTATATAGAGCAACTATAGCCGAATCGTTTGATGTGGATATAATTCCACAGCCCATGAAAAGTAATGGACAAATGTCTATCGGTACATCATTGTCACCAAACATTGTTGGGTTCGAATTTGTTAAAGCTCATTCTCCACTTGAAGCACTATCGAAAGCATTCACCGCCGTTTCAGATTTGACGCAGCAAACAGTACAAACATTTGTTACCTTTATCTCATCTCTTGTCATGAGTCGCACTCTTCCTGCAGGCCAGTCAATGTCCGGACCGATAGGAGTATTAAAAATGGGTAGCGATGTCATATCCTCCAATCAATTGAGCGCCGTTATTAGTTTTGCGGCCGCATTGAGTATTAATCTAGCGGTTGTCAACGCTCTACCCTTTCCGTCGTTAGATGGAGGGCAATTAGTGTTTGTTTTAGCAGAGGCCTTGACAGGGAAGAAAATAGACCAGAGGCGACAAGAAGGTATCACAGCAGCTGCATTATTTGTTCTTTTACTCGTTAGTGTCGGCACGGCAATTCAAGACTTAAGTTCATTGACTCGCTAAAAAGTACATTTTCGAATATTACTATACATTTTTATGTATTTATCCCATCAGTTTTATCTTAATTTACGCGAATTCTAATCTCTTCACCGTCTCGGGGCTCCGAAAGGACTCGCATACTGGTTTGAGCTTGAACGAGAAAAGGCTGTTGCGCTTTCTTGTGATTGGGAGTGAGAGAACTTACAGTAGTCACCGTTTCTGCATCTGCCCTGTTGGAAAAATTTACATGGTTGTCGATTGTTATTATTTCCAGAAAAATTTGATTGCGATAACGTATTCCCACCACCAAATGAGTTGTGACTAAAAGGAGATTGTGAGGATGAAGTATTGGAAGAGTGCGAGGGATTGCCAAAGTTACTGAAACCCGCATTGGTTCCAGACGAATTCATGGTTGTTATATTCTTACTCGATCCAAAAGGAGTCGGACTTGAAAATGAAGGAGCGCCATAGAACGATTGATTCATTCCCCCAGTTCCAAAGATAGATGTGTTCGAAGACGATGTTGATCCAAAAGGTCCTACTATCGGCTGTGAATGTGTTACAGTTCCAAAGTTAGACGCACCAGTGGATATAGAACCAAATGAAAATGGCGATTGCTTGGTTGTATCAGCACCAACGATTGATGGCTGGGAACCAAACACTTGTGCAGTTTGAGATACACCAAAAGGGGAAACTCCTGACGGGAAATATGATGTGCTATTTCCAAATGATGATTGTTGATGGTTCGTGAAAATCGATCCGCCACTAGAAAATGGAGATACTTGTGACATGGCGGATGAAGAGACGCTGATTGGGAAGCTGTTTTGAGTTGTAGATTGATTGGAAGGGATGCCAAAAGGAATGGATTGCGTTCCTTGTTGATTAACAACATTCATAGATGACTCCACAGCGGTAGAACACATGGAACTGAAAACGGATCCTTTCGGGTCATTTGCATTTGACATAGGCCCCAGATTCATATTGATGACCTCTGTTTGACTATGCCTCTGATTTTGGTAATAATTTTGCTCCTCCACATTCAAACCGGTGATGAAAGAACCAACGTTTACATTGTAAAGTTCTGTTAAAGCTCCATTGGGTAGTTCTGATATGAATCCGTTGATTCCTCCATTGAACAATTTCTTCAGCCGGGTAGCACTTGGTAGTCCTATGGTACTTTCGTCCAGTCTCGGAAGAATGCTACTTGTTATATAATCGAATTGACTTTGAAACTGAGATCGATAAGATAGGGCAAGCATATGACCCGTCGCTGTCAAAAATGAATAGAGTACCGGAGCGGTCAAAAGAGGTAGGGGACTCTCTTTATCTGGAAGCAAATCGATAAAACGTTCGAGCCATTTAAAAGCTCCTTCCCTGCCACCAAATAATCTGTGATTCTCTGGAAGGGATGCCATGATTCCGCCAACCATTGAAATGATTCCCTGTAAAAGAAAATCATATACGATGTAAGACTCTCTCACTCTCTCTCTCAGACACACATACGCACGCACACAGACAGACAAATATAGGTTTTGAAAATGATGTATATTTTCTTACCTCTGTTCTAGTTAAAAATCGATCAAATGACTCATAAGTTCCATGTTTATCTTGTATCATTCCTAAACTATCCATGAGCTCGACTTCACTACTACCAGGTAGAGGTTTAGGTAATGCAGGTATGGCTGTTGGACAAACCATGTAAATATGTGCTTGTATTAAAGTAATGAATTCTTCTGGTAATTGTGTAGATACCATGGCCAACATGATGGCTAAAGGAAATCCATCTCCACGGGGTCTATAAATAAAAAGAAAATGGTAAATACGAAAAATGATTTTAATGTTGGGACTTGCAACAAAATACTAATAAAAAAGGAGTGATGAATATATATATTTCCCAGTAATATTATTTTGACATACCCATTAAAACCTTCAGCTTGAATCCGAACGATAACATTACTTGCAATTAAATCCATAAAATATTTCGTTCCTAAAAGAGAAGCCGTATCGTATATTATTGCTCCGCCACCCATTGATGTTTGCTGTCGAATGTGCTCATCCTCTTTTATAACACTATGCATGGCTTGTACGATATCTTGTGCTATAGAAATGATTTTATCCTTATCATGACTCAAGGTATTTAATTTTCCCCGTGCAATTTTTTTCATTTCTAATCGACGTTTAGATATATTCTTGTCAGAATTTTTCTCAAACGTTTCAAGGTCTTGTCGTAAACTTTTAATTGTATCGACTGTCTGATATGCTTGTGTAATATATTCATATTTCTGGGCTAGTTCTACCTGTCTTCGCTCTTCTTCTTCTTTTTGTAGTTGTAATTCCTTTTCACGACGTTTTTGATTTTCTTCCTCGAGTCGTTGTTTTTCTTGCACTTTCGATAATTCAACAAGACGTCGATCTTCCAATTCTTTTTCTTCTTGAGCTAATAAATGTTCTTGTTCTTTTTGTAGTAAATGTTCCTTTTCAAGTATCTTAGCTACCTCTTGTTCCTCCTGTTGCAGTAAAAGCTTAAATGACTGCACCGCTATTCGATGTTTTTGTTCCATTTCCTCTTTCTGTCGAGCAATCTGACTTTGAATCTCTTGTTCACATCGTTTTAAATCTTGAATCGCTTCTTGTAAAGGCGATGTAATCCTGGTTGAAGAAGTAAGAAGAGATTGCTTTTCTGTAGGATGTGTGGGAATAGGTGTATACGTGGATGATAATACTTCTCCTTCATCGGATCGAATCATACGGGGAGTATATTGATTCAAATGTAACGATTCTAAATGATTTTCAACTAAATAAATATCATGGCTCGTCGTCGACGCCATGGATTGGTTTGACAAAGAGACTTGTATGTGATGTTTCAGTAGCACAGGTGTTTTCGTTTGTAAAAAATAATGCATGACTTTCGGTGATTGTTCTTGTTCTATGACTCGTCTTTGTGATTGTCGTGTTGACGTCCTTCCTGGTGGAGTTACCATCGTCAAAGAAGGCGTTACATTTGGAGCAGTTGATTGAGTTGAAGGAGGAGACTGGAAAGGGATCGGAGGATACGATCTTCCAATTAAACCATCAGCACCACGAAGGAGACCAATAGGTCTACGAAGACCACCTCGATTGGAAAATCCCAATGGATGTGCTTCCTCCAATTCGTCTTCCTCCGTTTCAGTTTCTGATTCAGATTCATCAACTGGTTCTTTCGAAAAGCTACTCTCGTCAGTTTCAAACTCCAAAACCTCTTTGGAGAAACCATCTGTATCATGAAAGGATGATGGTTTAGGTGATAAGCTGAATCGAGCCATGATAATGAGAAATGTTTTCTTTATTTAGGTGTATACACGGTGTATCCGGTGTATCCTATTGACTGTAATTGGGCTGCTACGGAAACTCAGATTTTGTCCCGGGGACCAGACTACTTTTTCACACTTTTTTTTTAATAGCCTATAACGGTAACAAAGTAGTCCCGAGCCCTCTGTACCCCCCCCTCCCAGAAGTGGTCCGGAGGACTACTTTCAAAAATCTGGAGGGCA
>Ga0169931_10006690_pt1 | contig 17285 bp, 12 predicted proteins | sample Kivu_15m_20L_FD_129675 | JGI IMG/M metagenome (GOLD analysis project Ga0169931, IMG submission 129675) | Freshwater microbial communities from Lake Kivu, Western Province, Rwanda to study Microbial Dark Matter (Phase II) - Kivu_15m_20L... | ecosystem: Environmental > Aquatic > Freshwater > Lake...
AGACAAAGTTAGTCGTGTTTCCATGTCAGAGGAAAGAGGGGTTATTTTTAGCTTCTCTTTCTCTGATAAAACATCTTAACATTTAGCTCCCTATAAGTTGCATTTGTTACTTGAATTTAAGAACATTTAGTTTTTATTCGCTTAATGCTATACATTTACGCAGTTTAAACCCTGCTTTTATGAAAACAGCTCTATTTTTTGCTCTATTCTTGGTGCAAATCTGTGTTTTTGGACAACAAACCATTTTAACGGATAGTAATTTGCCAATTCTCGTGATTCAGACGGATATTAATCCAGGGAATAATCAGCCCTACGAAATTGTTGATGACCCCAGAGTTCCAGCAAGTCTTAAATTGATATATCGTCCTGATGGTTCGAGGAATTATTTGACAGATATTGATAATCCTGACTATTTAAATTATGATGGCAAAATCACGATAGAGTTTCGCGGGTCAAGTTCACAAGCATTACCAAAAAAACCCTACGGATTTTCAACCAAAATGGCAGATAACCTTACGAATAACAATGTAAGTTTGCTGGGTATGCCTGAAGAAAACGATTGGGTTTTGAATGCTTTGGCTTTTGACGAGTCAATGATTCGCGACATGGTTTCATACGATTTGAGTAGAAACTTAGGGAATTATGCTCCTCGTGGACAATATGTTGAGGTCATTTCAAACGGCGATTACAAAGGGGTTTATGTGCTGATGGAAAAAATCAAAAGAGATGGTGGACGTGTCAATGTCTTTAATATGACCCCAGATGACAACACAATACCTGACCTAAAAGGTGGTTATATTGTGAAAGCTGACAAAACCACTGGTGGCGATGCTGTAGCTTGGCAAATGTCTGGTCCCGCAGAAAATGCTAAATTCCTCTACCATTTTCCTGAACAAGAAGTGATTACGTCACCACAAGCGGTTTACATAGAAAATTATTTCAATCAACTGGCTACGCGCACAGACCCAGCAAATCCGAGTCCAGCAAATGGTTATCCAGAGTTGATTGATATTCCAAGTTTTATTGATTTTATGCTGATTGCAGAAATATCCTCCAATGTGGATGCCTATCAATTAAGCAGTTATTTTCACAAAGACAGAGAAGGAAAATTGAGGGCAGGACCGGTTTGGGATTATAATTTGACTTTTGGAAATGACTTGTTTTTCTGGGGATATGATAGAAGTCATACGAATGTATGGCAGTTTAACAACGGTGACAATACGGGGCCTTATTTTTGGTTGCGTCTGTTTAACGACCCTACCTATAAATGCTATTTGTCTAAACGTTGGTTTGAAGTTACCAATCCTGGTGGTCCAATGAGTTATGCAGCAGTGGTTGAGATTATCGATTATTACACGGATTTATTGGATGAATCTGCGGCAAGAGAACAGCAGCGTTGGGGCACCGTAGGCAGTCGTTTGGATAATGTAAATGCTATGAAAACGTGGCTTCAAGAGCGTATATTGTGGATCAGCAACAACATCGGTAGTCCTTCGGCATGTATGGATCCAACTTTGCCCAATTTGGTTATTTCCAAGATTCATTACAATCCTTTGACGCAAGTTGATTTTGCAAGCAATGAGTTGGAGTTTTTTGAAATCACGAACAATTCGAATGAAACGGTTGATTTGACTGGGATTTATGTTCGTGAATTGGGCATTAGCTATCAATTTCCAGCTGGCACATCAGCTGCTCCTAATGAAAAAATAATTCTTTGCAGCGATCCCATGAAATTTACACTTTTTTATGGTTATGCTCCTTTTGATGGCTATTACCGAACTTTGTCGAACAAGGACTATCATATCGTGCTTGCTGATGCTTTTGGCAATGTGATTGACGAGGTGCACTATTTTGATAGCGATCCTTGGCCTTCAGCTGCTGACGGAAATGGGCCCTATTTATGCTTGAATGAACTGAACGCTGATAATTCACTGCCTCAAAATTGGAGTGCCTGTGGACATGTGTCTATTGACTGGTACGGTACATCAAACTTAGATTTACTTGTTTATCCTGTTCCTTTTGGTGATCAATTGAGCTTTTTCGTTGAAGACCATACGATTGAGAGCATCACAATTTTAGATGTGCAAGGAAGAACAATCTCAACGATGGACTATTTCAGTAATTCAAGCGGACAAGTTGTTTCAGTGAACACAAGCCATATTCAAAAAGGCGTATATCTTGTATCTGTAGTTCTCGAATCAGGTGCATTAATCACTAAAACCATTGTGAAGCATTAGCACTCTTCAACATAATTTTTTCTGCGAATGTTCATAATTTTCGATACGCATTGATTTTGTGTTTTCGAGAATCCCGTACCTTTGTTTAAAATTATTCTAAATAAGAAACATGAAAGTGCTCATTGCTGATTCTAATTTCATTTCTCTCAATGGATTGCGTGCAATTTTGTCAAACGAGAAGAATTTGATGATTACAGGAGAGGCCAGAAATGAGCATGAACTCATGGATCACATCAAGCTTTTTTCGCCTGATGTTGTGGTTATTGATTACACCGCGGATGGTTTTTCTATAGATTCTGTGCCGCGGGTATTGCGCGAATTTCCCGAAGTTAAATTTGTGGCAGTAACGCCTGAGCAGTCTGCACAAACACTGGTAGATGCCTTGCGCGGTGGTATTAAGAGTTATATCAAAAAAGACTGCGACATTTCTGAAATTGTTGATTCAGTTTTGGATACCTACAATGGAAATCGCTTTTTTTGTGGGCAAATTCTAGAAACCATTCACAAGGCCAATATTGATGTAGACGATATTGATTGCGATGCGCTTTCTTGTGAACCTTTGAGTTTGTCTGAACGCGAAATGGAAATCATCACCTTAATTGCTGAAGGATACACCAATACTCAAATTGCAGATATGATTTTTCTTTCAACCCACACGGTGAATACGCATCGCAAGAACATCATGGGCAAATTGGGTGTGAAAAATACAGCTGGAATTGTGATGTATGCGGTGAAAACGAATTTGGTGACGCCCAATAAGTTTTTATTTGCAGGTCAGGGCTGATCTCTATTTTTCCCAGTTGTAAATGCGTTTCAGAATTTCAATTTCTGATTCTGACATATTTAATCCACGGCGTTTCATCATAGATTCGGCTACTTCAATTGCTAGGTCGAATTTGAATTTTTCATTTTCACCCCAAGCAAAAGAGGGGACATATTTTGGCGGAAATCCATCTGAAAAAACGTTGGCAGAAACACCCACCACGCTCGCTGTATTAAACATGGTGTTAATTGAACATTTGCTGTGGTCGCCCATAAATAAACCCATAAAAGTAATATCGGTTTGAGCCATGGTGTGCGATTCAAAATCATAGGTTTTCACAAAACCATAGTTGTTTTTCAAATTAGAACAATTGGTATCAGCGCCTAGGTTGCACCACGTACCGATGTATGCGTTTCCAATAAAACCATCGTGACCCTTGTTGGAATAGGCCAAGAATATAGAGTTAGAAATTTCTCCTCCTACTTTGCAAAACGGCCCAATAGAAGTGCCTCCGTAGATTTTTGCTCCCATTTTCACAGTGGCTCCTTCGCCCAAAGCAAATGGTCCGCGAATCATAGAGCCTTCCATTATTTCAGCGTTTTTGCCTATATAAATGGGTCCATTTGTAGTGTTTAGAATACATGCTTCAATTTGCGCACCAGCTTCCAAGAAAATGAGGTTCTTATCGCCAATTACTGTGTTGGATTCCGATAATTGTTGCGTTTGTTGTTTTAGGCAATACCAATCGAAATCACTTTTGATGACTTGTTCGTTTTTCAAATACAAGTCCCAGCGGTGATTCAAAATGGCAACTGGCGTTTCGTTTGCTGGTATCTTTTTTTCACCGCTTCCTTTTCTGGCAACCCAAATATCGTTGTATATCAGTTGTTGGTTATCCGATAAACCGAGCACTTTTTGTACCAATTTCGCATTGGGAACAACTGCCGCGTTTATGACCAAATCTGATTGGTCTGGGGTGTAATTGAAATGTCCTTGAATGAATGGATTTTCCGTTTGGAATTGAACTGGGGTATTGTTCTCCATCAGCAGTGCCCAACGTTCGGCCAAAGTGAAAAGTCCCATGCGCAATTCACCAACAGGTCTGGTGAGGGTGATTGGGGCAAAGGTCCAATGTTGTGCGTTGTCGGAGAGAACCAAGTTCATGCGATTAATTTTGGGCTAAAATACAAAAAACTCTGCCCAAATTTGGACAGAGTTCAATATTGCGAAGAAGTGAAATAAATTACTTCTTAAATTTCGAGTAACGGTTGTTGAATTTATCGATACGACCAGCGGTATCCACAAATTGCTGAACCCCAGTAAAGAATGGGTGCGACTTGTAGGTGATTTCCAATTTCACCAACGGATATTCGTTGCCATCTTCCCAAGTAATTGTTTCCTTAGTGTTTGCAGCAGAGCGCGTCATGAATGCGTAATCGTTGGTTACATCTTTGAAAACAACCAATCTGTATTCTTCTGGATGAATGTCCTTTTTCATATCTTAAGCTTTAAATCTTCTATACTTCATTCCCGATTTGGGAGGGCAAAAGTAGTAATATTTTTTTATTGCCCAATAGTTTTAATGAAATCTTCTAAAAATTAATTTATTCCGATGCGTCAAACAGCCAAGTAATGTCTTTGATGTCGAAACACAGCAGTTGATTTGCTTCATCGCTGGCCAACAACAAGCCCATTTGTGTAATATCTAGTATCTTGATTTTTGTTGTTTTTTGAGATTTGATTTCTAATACTTTGACATATTTGTTGAAGCCCAATAACCTAGATAGGTAGTCTTTTTTCAAAGCATGAAATGGGTTATCGTTTAGTTTTACCGTTTCGAGCATAGATAATAAATTCTCGATGCATTTGTTAATTACGCCTTGAATATCCATAGGCTGACCAGTTTCCAGTTTCAAGCTCGTTGCTCTAATTCCAGGGTCAAAATCCACTTGGTTCACGTTGAGTCCGATGCCTATGGTAGAGGCACTGATTTGATTGCCGTTCAAATCGTTTTCAATCAAGATGCCTGCGATTTTATGTTGATCGACGTAGATGTCATTGGGCCATTTTATTTCAACTTTCTGTAAACCAAGTTGTTCTATTGTTTTTACGAGCGCTAGAGCGGTAAGCATTGAAAGTTGAAATTGCTGAGTTGCCTGAAATTGGTTCCACCTGTAAAACACGGAGAAAAGCGCATTTTGATTTTTCAGACTCTGCCATTTTGTCGCGCGTTGACCCCTGCCATCGTGTTGAAAGTCTGCCGAAACAACCGTTCCGGAATCAATCGTGCCGCTTCGAACTAAATTGGCAACATAATTGTTCGTTGAATCGACATCATTGAGGTGCAGAAATTTTGTTGTGCTGTGTTGAATTTGCATAAATGGCTTCAAGCTGTGGAGTCGCGAAAATAACAGTTGTACTTGCATGAAGAACCAAATGATGAAAAAAGTTGTTGATTATAATCCAAGGGAGTGCTCTATTTTGAGTACTTTTGCGGCGCAAATTTAAAGCATGATAAAAGTACATCAGAACATTGACTCTCAATTGCTATGTGATACCATTGTATCGGGTATGCAGGAGAACAAAGCCAAAAAAATTACGGTATTGGATTTGAGAAAAATTAAGGGAGCTGTCACAGATTTTTTTGTGATTTGTTCTGGTGATTCAAGCACTCAAGTAGAAGGTATTGCAGAATCAGTGCGTCGATCTACGAGCAAAATTCTCAAAGAGAAGCCTTGGCATGTAGAAGGAAAGGGCAATTCCGAATGGGTTTTGTTGGATTATGTGAATGTGGTTGCACATGTTTTTTATCGTGAAATTCGGGATTATTATGATCTCGAAGATTTGTGGGCCGACGCCAAACGTACCGATATTCCAGAGATTTTATAATATTAAATAAGCGAACAAATTTTATGTCAGAACAAGCAAATAACACACCCCCTAACCCTAAACCCAAGAATACTGGGTCTAAATCAGGGAAATCATTTAATTTTTATTGGATTTATGCCATCATCGCATTGGTGATCATAGGCTCTCAGTTTTTGATGGCGCCACCAGCAGTAAAGGATTTTTCACAAAACGATTTTGAGCAAATTGCAAAAGATGGTTATGTTGAGAAAATTATGATTGTGAATAACGAGCAAATCGAAGTTTTCATCAAAAAAGACCGCGTTGATGATTTGATCGCGATGAACAAAAAGTATGAGTACATCAAAAAACAAAAAAGCAATTTTGGTCCTGCCCCGCACATAGTTTACACCGCACCTGAAATTAAGTATTTCATGGATCAGTTGCATGTTATCAATGCGAATTTGGCCGAAAACGGACAGCCCAAAGTGATTTTCAACAACGATTCACGCGCCAATTATCTCAACATGATTTTGAGTTTGGCCATTCCCATTTTGTTGATTGTTGGTCTTTGGTATCTCATGATGCGCAGAATGGGCGGTGGCGCAGGTGGTGGTCAGATTTTTAATATAGGAAAATCGAGAGCACAGTTGTTCGAAAAAGGAAAAGGCACGAATATCACGTTCAAAGATGTTGCGGGTCTTGAAGGAGCCAAGGAAGAGATTCAAGAAATTGTTGACTTCTTGAAAAATCCACAAAAATATACTGAGTTGGGCGCAAAAATCCCTAAAGGGGCATTGCTTGTAGGTCCTCCAGGCACAGGTAAAACCTTGTTGGCCAAAGCCGTTGCCGGTGAAGCTCAAGTGCCATTTTTCTCGCTTTCTGGTTCAGACTTCGTTGAAATGTTTGTGGGCGTGGGTGCATCTCGTGTTCGCGATTTATTCAAACAGGCGAAAGAGAAGGCTCCTGCAATTATTTTTATCGATGAAATTGATGCCATTGGTAGAGCAAGAAGTAAGGGGGTAAACATGGGCTCTAATGATGAACGTGAAAACACCTTGAATCAGTTGCTTACAGAAATGGACGGTTTTGGAACCAACAGCGGGGTGATTATCCTTGCAGCCACCAACCGTGCAGATATTTTGGACAGAGCCTTAATGCGTGCTGGACGCTTCGACCGACAGATTTATGTCGATATGCCAGATATCAACGAGCGTAAGGCGATTTTCGCTGTGCATTTGAAGCCTTTGAAATTAGCCAAAGATTTGGATGTGGAATTCCTTTCGAAACAAACGCCAGGTTTCTCAGGGGCTGATATTGCGAATCTTTGTAACGAAGCGGCTTTGATTGCTGCTCGTAAGAAGAAAACTATGGTTGAAACGCAAGACTTCCTAGATGCTGTTGATAGAATTATTGGTGGCTTGGAGAAGAAAAACAAGATAATTTCGAAGGACGAAAAATATGCAATTGCTGTGCACGAGGCTGGTCACGCATCAGTATCTTGGTTGTTGCAACATGCATCACCACTTGTAAAGGTAACTATTGTGCCACGGGGTCAATCTTTGGGCGCTGCGTGGTATTTGCCAGAGGAGAGAAGTATTACCAGAACAGAACAATTGCTCGATGAAATGTGTGCAACACTAGGCGGAAGAGCGGCTGAATACGTCACATTTGGTAAAATTTCTACGGGTGCATTGAGCGATTTGGAAAAGGTAACCAAGCAGTCGTATGCCATGGTTACGATGTATGGATTGAGCGAAAAATTGGGCAATATTTCTTTTTACGATTCACAAGGCCGTAATGAATTCGCATTCTCCAAACCCTATTCAGACGACACTGCCAAGATGATTGACATGGAAGTGAGCAAAATGATTGAAGAGCAATACCAACGCGCCATTCAATTGTTGGGTGAGAACAAAGATAAATTGGAACTTTTGGCTCAAAAACTTCTGGAAAAAGAGGTTATTTTCAAAGATGATTTGGAGCATATTTTTGGTGCAAGAATTTGGGACGATGCTGAGCCACTTGTTGCTGTTGAACCTAAAACAGAAATGGGTGATATTGGCAAGCCTGTTCTAGAGATTACGCAACCCGATGCCGACGCTGAACAATCTTTAGATAAGCCTGACGAAGCCATCAACGACGAATTGACTTAGAGCCTTTGAATTTACGGGTTTCATATAGTATTTATCCTCTTTTTACCACGGTTTCACTTGACCGTGGTTTTTCTGTTTTGGTGTGATGCGCTACGCAATTATAGACGTTGAAACCACTGGTGGCCGACCCAAAGAGTCGAAAATCACGGAGATAGCAATCTTCATTCACGATGGCAAAGAGGTGGTGGATAGTCTCTGCACTTTGATTAATCCTGAAATGGAAATCCCAGAGTTTATTGTTCGCTTAACGGGTATATCCGACGCCATGGTGGCAAATGCACCCAAGTTTTTTGAAGTAGCCAAGCAAATTGTAGAAATCACTGAAGGCTGCGTTTTTGTGGCGCACAATGTAGGATTCGACTACAGCATGATTCGTGGTGAATTTAGAAGTTTGGGTTTCGATTACCGACGCGACCAATTGTGTACCGTGCGTTCGTCACGCTATTTATTGCCGGGCTATGATTCTTATAGTTTAGGAAAGTTGTGTCGCGCTCTTGGTATTCAAGTTGAAAACCGCCACCGTGCCACAGGAGATGCTCTGGCTACGACCAAATTGTTTGATATCCTGGTACAAAAAACAGAGGGCAATCTTTCCGGGTTTGTGCAAGGGGAAATAGACACCAAAGACCTCAATCCGAATTTGGATCTCAATTCAATTGATGATTTACCAGAAAAAACGGGCGTTTATAAACTTTTCGACGAAGACAATCAACTCATTTACATCGGTAAAAGCAAGAGCATCAAAAAACGGGTAGAACAACATCTCTCCAATTACAAAGCCAACAAAAATGGTGAAATGCGCAAGGAAATTTGTCGTGCGGAATTTATCTTAACTGGCTCCGAATTGATAGCTCTATTACTGGAATCTAAGCTCATCAAGCAGCATAGACCGAAATACAACCGCATGTTGCGCAAATCCAGATTCTCACATGGTTTGTTTAAATACACCGACCAAAATGGTTACATCTGTCTGCATGTGAAAAGTATGAGTAAAGCACTCGATATTCCGCTAACATCCTTTGCTAGTGCTGCTGAAGGTGCTAAAATTTTACACGCCATCACGGATAAATACGAGCTGTGTCAAAAACTCAATGGCCTATACAAAAGCACTACATCTTGTTTTCGTTTCCAGACCAAGGAATGCAAAGGCGCGTGCATCAAAGCTGAAACCGCAGAACACTACAATGCGCGCGTGAATATGGCTTTGGAAAAAATGGAGTTTGCCCACGACAATTTCATCATTATCGACAAAGGCCGCACCAAAACGGAGCGATCCATGGTTTGGGTAGAGCACGGCAGCTACGTTGGTTTTGGCTTTGTTCCTTTTCCTGTTTGGAGGCAGTCGCCCAAAAATTGGAACGATTTCTTGGAATTGCAGGTCGAAGACAAAGACGACAGCGCTATTATCAGTTTACACTTGAGAAAGAATGAGGATGCGCAGGTGAAGGTTTTGTAGACCAATGATTTATTAGTACTTCTGAGCGACTTGTAGATTTTCTCTCCCCAAAACCACTATCTTTGAGACTTTGATTTTCATCCATGTCCAAAGATATTCAGGCTGTTTCTTCTTGGCTCGCTGAATGGCGCAACGATTTGCTGCGTGGTTCGGGCAAAGATCCTTTGGTGAACCTTTCGCCGAATTTGGCTAAATTGTTGGAACTGCCTGTGGATGATGCATTTCCGATGAGCATCGACTTGGATAGTCAAATCAAAAAAATCATCCGGGAGGAGCAGGAATTTTCGAAAAACGCCGGCGTCAATGTGCTATGTGTGGTGCATGAAGTGTTGCATTGGACCGATGGCGACAACAGCTTTGTGAGCCCAATTGAACTCAGCGAAGTACAGTACAGCATTGATAAAATAGCCCAAAAAATCACCTTTTCAGTTGCTGAAGAACGTTTTTTGAATCCTTTTCTGGAAAAGACCTTCGAACAGAAATTTGACCAAAGTTTGGCTGCTTGGTTGGAAAAAGACCAGTTGCCCGCCGATTGGAAAAGAGTGTCTGTGCGCTTTTTGGGCAATTTTCATTACCACCGTTTTGTTTTGCTCCGTGATTTTGATGAATACTCCAATAACCATGATGTTTTTTCTAGTCCATTGGGAATTTTTGTGCAAGAACGAAGTCCGAATGTGACTGAGATTGGAACTGCTTCGGAGGACTACATGTATCCCATGGATGTAGATCAAAAAGTGGCTTTCGATACCATTGTTTCAGGGAACGATTTGGTGGTAGAAGGTCCCCCCGGTGCTGGTAAAAGCCAAGTGATTGCCAATGTGCTTTTTCATGCGGCGCGCAACAATAAAAGTGTGGTTTTGTGCTCTGAAAAGAGAACTGCTTTGGCGGTGGTTGCCGCAAAATTGGAAGCCAAAGGATTGGGTGCATTTTGCCAAGATGTGACCAACGACGATCAGGCAAAAACGGAATTTGTTCGCGGACTTCAGGCAGTTTGGCAGGATTTGGAAAAGCGTTCAACCCAGCATCAAGCTGTAGCGCGAGATGTTCATTTTTTTCCGCAAAAGAGAGATGCACTTGCGTTGAAATTGGAGCGTTTGGCTCATTTTCCGAAGCTTAATGGGCCGATGAAAAAACCGCCGTATGAATTGTCGATTTATCCTGATTACCAACGTTTTTTGAAATACAAAGAGGTGCTTTTTCAACTTCAGGAGCGTTATCGATTGTTGAAGGGCAAAGCATTGAATACAAGCACTTTTGTTAACGTAAAGCCCTTCGTTTTTGCTTCAGCGGCTTCACTTCAGCATTTTTTTGATGCGCTCAAAAGTCATTTGAAACAGTTGCAAGTGTGTAAACAAGTTTTTGGGGACGAGTTGGTTTTTGATACCTTGGATGAACTTGAGAAATTGCAACGCACTTTGCTTCATGCTCAGATTTTGAGTCAAGCCTTGTTTCAAAAAAATCCTGAACTTTTCGTAGAAAATTCGAAGAGCTACAAGAAATTTCAATCTGCTTACAAGAAATATTTGGTAAGTCAGCAGGCTTTGGATTTGCACAACGAACAAGAAGGTTTCAAGTGGCGCAATCCGTGGTCGAAACAAGAACTTTTGGCAGCCAAAAAGAGTTTTTCGTCCGACCGTTTTTGGCAATCCGATTTTCGCCAATGGAAAAAGAAATTTGTGGCATCTTATCAACCCGAGGTTTTCACAAGAGACTTGGCGATAAACGCCATTGATGGCTGCCTTTCTGTGCACGATGTGATGACCGAACATCAGGCTTGTTTGGAAGTTTTTCAAAGCTTGGGAATTTTACATCCGGAAGTGGATATTCCATTGGTTCTTCAGTTGCAACGCAATGTGCATCAAGATGTTGAGGGCTTGCAACAAACCCGAGAAAATTATACGCCAGAATTGCTACAAAAACTACTGATGCATCAAGGTGCGATACACGATTTAAACCGCTTTGCACATCATCATTTTACTCAGCTTGGTAATCGTTCTATTGAATTGATTTTTAGTGATTTATTGCGCGATGAAGATTTTCTTTCTGCGCAACAGGATGCATTTTTCAATGTGCTCAGTGCAGAACCCTTGCTCCCAAAAATTTGGCATGAAGTGAAAGATTTCAGGCAATTGGAAGATGTTTTGCAATGGGGCGAAATTCAGCAGTTTAAATCCAGAAATCCAGAGCTTTTTCATTATTCTGGAGATGATTTGCAGCAAGATTTGGTTCAATTAATCGCAGATGAAGATGCTCATTTTGAACTACAAGTCGCGCTATTTTTGGAAAATCGTGTCCAAACATTTTTGGATTTCCACCAGCTGATTGCGCAACCAACGACCAAGCTTTCGGCGGAGCAAAAAACATTCAGGAGTCAATTGAAGTCGGGTAGGGCATTGCTGATTAAGGAATTCAACAAATCGCGGCAACACAAATCGATGCGAGAACTTTTGAGCAGTGATGCGGCACCTTGGATTCGTGTGTTGAAACCGATTTTACTTCTCAATCCTTTGATGATTGCCAAGGTTTTGCCCAACGAGCCAAACGCCATTGATGTGTTGGTGTTTGATGAAGCCAGTCAAATTCCTTTTGCACATGCCATTCCTGCTATGTTTCGCGCGAAACAATTGGCAGTTTTTGGCGACAGTCAACAGTTGAGTCCATCGGCATTTTTCTTGCAAGGCAGTGCGCAGCGTTCAGATTTGCTCACCGAGTCGCGCCATTTTTTACCCAACGCTGAGTTGAACCACCATTATAGAAGTCGCCACGAATCTCTGATTGCTTTTTCGAATCGCTATTTTTACAACAACCGGCTCAAAGTGATGCCTGCACGAACGGACGAGCGTACTGATGGCGTGTTTTGTCATTTTGTGGCAAACGCTGTTTACGATACAGGTCAAAATCACAAAGAAGGGGAGGCTTTGGTCGCGTTTTTGGACAAAGTATTTTCAGAAATTCCCGCACAGGAAACCATTGGAATTGTGGCTTTTTCCGAAAAGCAATTGGATGTGTTGGTTCAATTTTTACAGCAATCTAAACAGCTAAGTGCTGCATGGGAAAACGAGCGAATTACGCTAACCACCCTGGAAAAAGTGCAAGGCGACGAATTTGATGTTTTGCTGATTAGCATGGGCTACGGCAAAGATGCCAAGGGTGATTTTGCGCTGCGCATGGGACCATTGAATCAAGAAGGCGGTGAAAAGCGTTTGAATGTGTTGTTCAGTCGCGCGCGCCGGGTCATGCATTTTTTCCATTCTGTGAAGGCGGTGGATTTTGGTGTTTCTGAAAATTTGGGTATCGATGCTTTGAAGAAATATTTGCTGATGCACGAGGACAGAATTTTTGGTGAATTACATTCGAATGACTTAGCCCAAAAGGATTTTATTGAGTTGGAGGACCCGTTTTACAATCCGCATGTTGTTTCAGAATTGATGACGTTGATGAGGCACTTGGGCGTTAATGGAGTTCGAACAAAATCACAATTACAATTAAAGATTCTATTTTTTAAAGACACTATAGGCTAAATCTGATTATGGTTTCAGCATAAATATGATGTTGTTTGAATACAGTATGATTTTTTTGCTTGGGTAAGAATAAGTTCTAAATTTGGCACTAACTTTGACAAGAGACTAAAACAAAAAAAATAAAAATATGAAAAATGGAATTTTACTAGTACTTGTTTCGATTGTTAGTTCTATAAGCAGTGCATTTGCATTGGAATTGAATTACAGTTGGAAAGCGGGAGAAACGCAGTATTATTATGCTCAAGTCACCGACCAGCTGAACACATCTGTAATGGGGATGAATATGCGCGAGCAATTCACTACCACCACAAATTTTGGTTTGCACATTCTTTCGGTTGATGCTCAAGGCACGGCGAAAGGACTATTGTTTATTCAAAACTTCACCGTTGTTGATTCTAAAAACACCGTGTATGCCTCATTGAAAGATATTCCTAACAATTTGATTCACAGCGACGTAATGGTCGATCGAAAAGGGAATTTTACGTTCTTAAACAAGGTTTTTTTAGTAACCTCGGATAACTCACATGTCTTGGCTTACGGCAATGCTGAAGGAACGAGTGTGGCAACCGGAGCTCAAACGGACAATATCAAATTAGATGCTTACGCGGAATTTGATCCAAAAACTGGAAAATTAAAACCGAATTATGTCGTGAGCCAAATGTCACAAACGAAGCCTGTGAATGTCAAAATAGATGAACAAACGCAGAGTTTGATGGTGATGCCATATGATTTTCTTGAATTACTTTTGTTACCTGATGGTAATTTGAATCAAGGTGATAATCTCAATGTTCAAAGTGGTATTTATAAAACCAATTTTGTAGTTCAAAGTATGTCGCCTCAATTGGCTGTGGTTCAAATAAAAATGACGACCGATAAATCAGCGAGCATGTTTGATGGAAACGTTCAAGGCAATTCTGCAGATGGTAGCATGTCGATTGATATGGATATAAACGAAATGGATTCTTCTATGATGCAAATGCCAGGTGGCGTGATGCCTGACATGGGAATGGGTTCGGATATGGGATTTGGTACTGACATGGACCTTACTCCAGAGGATCAAGCCGCTATGGAATTTGGGAAAGCCATGTCGCCTGACATCACAGCAAATATTCAAGCTTCATTTAATCCTAGTTTGGGTAGATTTGAGCTTGTGAGTGGTAATGTATTGACCAAAATAAATAGCATGGGAATCAAGATGGAAGTTAATTCAGTTTTGACTATGCGAAGAATTCAATAGTTTTTGGTGAATTAAAGTATTGTAAAGTCCTCTTCGGAGGGCTTTTTTTTGCAATCTTGAAAACGTTTCCAATGCATTGAACTTAGATTATTCGCTTTAATCTTGCACCAAAATAATTCTAGGTTGCGCATCGCGTCTGAATTTGAGCACATTGATGTAATTGTAAGCCAAGCGTGTACCATTTTCTAATGCGGCGCGTTCTGCCATAGCAATTGCTTCATCAATTCTGCCTTGACCTTCATAAACCAAGGCCAGGTTGTATTTGGCGCGACCCGCAGCTTTGTTGCTCGGACTATTGATTTCTTGCAACAAGATTTTTTCTGCCAATTCCCAGTTTCCGTTGCGAATGGGGCGTTTCGCTCTACGCAATTGCATACTCCCTTTGTTGTAAAACTGGCGACCCACCCAAATCCAGTTGCTATAAAACAACAATCCGATTCGATAACCTACGCTTTGACCGAGATGACCATACAATTCTCGTTTTCGCATCATGTCGTTGAGCAGCGATAGCGGATTGGTGTTACCAGCGATTGGCATGTTGTATACTTCGCCAACTTCCAAGCGGTCGATGTGTTCATGTGTGCCAGCAATATATACATTGGAAAATGCCCAACCCCTAAGTGGACTTGTAGTTTGCCCCGTTGCGTTCGCCAAAACGGTACCGCCGACAGGTGCCTGCGATTCAAAATTGGCAATTTCAATAATGGCGTGAGCACCAAGTGCGGCACAAAGAGAATCCACACGCGCCCAATTGATCAGTTCGCTTTGTCTCAAAATAATCGGGTTGCTTACAATGCCCTTTAAATAACGCGAGTCATCCAACGAACGCACTAAACCTGTTACGCTCCGTTCAGCAGCCATCACATTTCCATTGTATTGCATGCCTTGCATAGCCTGAGAAAGCAATTTATCAGGACTGTTGTCGTGCGTTACATTGTTGATAATCAGAATGCATGTGGTGTTTTCATTCAACAAAATGGCTGGTGGAGTTACCACAGAAATCCTGAAAGATGTTTTGCAGGATAAAAGGAAAATGAGAATAAGAGCAGAAAAAAGAGCAATAAATCTATTCATAATGAAGCGTTTTTATTTTGAGAAATACTTATTCAAAAACAGAACTCTTTTGAGCACAAAAATAAGGTGCAAGCAATACGCTTCTACATCAACTTCCTGTACTTCAATCTTCTTGGGCTCACATCACCCATGCGTTTTTTCTTGTTCTCCTCATATTCTGAGTAGGAACCTTCAAAAGCATAGACTTGTGAATCTCCTTCAAATGCCAATATGTGCGTACAAATTCTGTCCAAAAACCAGCGGTCGTGTGAGATAACAACAGCGCAACCTGCAAAGCCCATAATGCCTTCTTCCAAAGCACGTAAAGTATTCACGTCGATGTCGTTGGTTGGCTCATCCAAAAGCAAAACGTTGGCTTCGGTCATCATGGTCATCGCCAAATGCAAACGGTTTCTTTCACCACCGGAAAGTACGCCCACCTTTTTGCCTTGGTCGCCACCGACAAAGCCAAATTTGGAAACATAAGCCCGTGCGTTGAATTTTTGCGAACCTATTTCAATGAATTCCAATCCATTAGATACCACGTCAATAACCGATTTTTCTGGGTCGAGGTCTTTGTGGTTTTGGTCAACATAGCCAATTTTCACGGTGTCGCCTACTTCAAATGTTCCAGAATCGGGTTGCAATTCGCCCATAATCATTTTGAAAATAGTGGTTTTACCCGCGCCATTCGGACCAACAACGCCTACAATTCCTGCGGGTGGCAATTGGAAATTCAAATCATCATACAACAGCTTATCGCCAAACGATTTAGCCACATGCACAGCGTTGATTACGTTGTTGCCCAGACGTGGTCCGTTGGGAATTGGTATTTCCAACTGCAATTCTTTTTCTTTGATGTCTTCAGAAAGCATTTTGTCGTAGTTGGTCAAGCGCGCTTTGTTTTTCGCGCGGCGTCCAGATGGATTCATGCGCACCCATTCCAACTCGCGCTCCAACATTTTCTGACGCTTGGAAGCTGTTTTTTCCTCTTGTTGTAAACGCTTCGATTTTTGTTCCAACCAAGATGAATAATTGCCTTTCCATGGAATTCCTTCTCCGCGGTCTAGTTCCAAAATCCAACCCGCCACATTGTCCAAGAAATAACGGTCGTGGGTGATGGCAATTACAGTTCCTTTGTATTGTTGCAAATGCTGCTCCAACCAATGAATCGATTCCGCATCCAAGTGGTTGGTTGGCTCATCAAGAAGCAGAATATCAGGGTTTTGCAACAAAAGTCTACACAAAGCCACACGACGTTTTTCTCCACCCGAAAGCTGCGTAACAGGTTGGTCGTCAGGCGGACAGCGCAAAGCATCCATGGCGCGCTCCAATTTGGTGTCCAACTCCCATGCGTCTAAGGCATCAATTTTGTCTTGCACTTCACCTTGGCGCGCGATGAGTTTGTCCATTTTATCAGGGTCGTTCAACACTTCTTCATCCATAAAAGCGTTGTTGATTTCCTCGTATTCTTTCAAAACATCGACCGTTTCCTGAGCACCTTCCATCACAATTTCTTTCACCGTTTTTGTGGGGTCAAGTTCTGGCTCCTGCGGCAAATAACCAACAGAATAGCCATCCAAAATGGTCAAATCGCCTTGAAAAGATTTATCAACTCCAGCAATGATTTTCAACACTGTTGACTTACCAGAACCGTTCAAACCAATGATACCAATTTTGGCACCATAGAAAAACGAAAGCGAAATATCTTTAATAATTTGTTTGCCCATTGGTGTCGACTTGGACACGCGGTGCATGGAAAAAATGACTTTTTTATCGTCGGACATAGTTGTAAATTTTGAAGTGCAAATATACCGATGTTTTGTTGATAAATGCACCATGTAAAAGCTCTTGATTAAGCTAAAAAAGCATCATTGTTGATTTTTTTTAGTCTTAAATTCAAGTTACAAATGCAACTTATAGGGAGCTAAATGTTAAGATGTTTTATCAGAGAAAGAGAAGCTAAAAATAACCCCTCTTTCCTCTGACATGGAAACACGACTAACTTTGTCTCC
>Ga0169931_10006691_pt1 | contig 17284 bp, 13 predicted proteins | sample Kivu_15m_20L_FD_129675 | JGI IMG/M metagenome (GOLD analysis project Ga0169931, IMG submission 129675) | Freshwater microbial communities from Lake Kivu, Western Province, Rwanda to study Microbial Dark Matter (Phase II) - Kivu_15m_20L... | ecosystem: Environmental > Aquatic > Freshwater > Lake...
GAAAAGTTAAAAATTGCCCCTTTACTAACATTCAGCCATCTGCCTGCAAATAAAATTCCAAAGATGACCAACAGAATTCTTTTGTTTATTAAAAGATATCAGCCTTTGATTTTCAATCATCTAACACTAATAAATCAAAGAAAGAATTAAGTAAGAGAGAGAAAGAAAAATAAAAGGGCGCAGAAAGGATAGAAAAGATGAGAAATGACATGAAAAACTAAGAAAAAATGTAGTAAAGCAGAGAGAAGTTAAAAAATATGAGTAAAAAGCTTTTGCTGTAAATAAATAATAACAACTAATTTTTGAACAAGTACAGTATGGTTTAAGAGCGTCAAATTACTGCTAAAAGGTAAAGTAGTAAGTAATCTTAGCCGAGAGGACACTCGGCAAGCACGACAAAGAGTGATGGTAGACAATCGAAGACCAGAGGACAGTCAGCCTGTAAAACTGTCAAAATTCCTTGGAAAATGCCAATTAAGCAAGCAACTCTTAGCTTAAAGCATAAACCAGCTGATGCCAGCAAATGGAGAGATCAGAATCTCAGTGCTCAAATGATGGGAATTAGTGCAATTGAAGGTGGCAACTCAGACAGATGGCTAATGCATTAGGGCACTCTTACCTCTATAGTCAACTAGATAGGATCTAAAATGTGTTAGTGATATACATTAAATACTTAGATATTAAAATAAATCGACAAATATAGGGTTGTATCATTCAATACCTGTTTCTTCTTCTGTTTTCTGAACGCCCACCTTTGCCTCCAGTTCTGCCTCTTCCGACTACTCGTTCTTAGTCTTACTACTTTATTGGAGTAACTGCTTATTTTCCAGTGAACCTCGAGCTAGGTTGTTTGTATTCGCTCTCTGCGGGTCCAAAATACATCTCTTGAGGACTTTGAGCTGAACCAAATCGGTCAATCTAGAATTCTCTTTAGTTTTGTTACCCTCGACCTATATTGCCTTCGGGTCTACCCATAGGTGTCGATTAAGCTAAGCTCTCAGAATAGGGATAGTTTCTAGCAGGTCCAGAACGCTACTGCGTGTTCATGTTTTCACGTTCTTATTTTTTTGGTTGCACATATGGCTGTCTATTGAGTTAAGGCGTGTTTAATTGCGCTTAAGGATGTGTGTTGGGCTCATTATAAGTGTGACTGCGATGATAATTCGATGAGCGCATATCCTGTTATCTCTTGGGCTGTGTTCGCAAATTTGTTTCCCGGTCTAGCATTTTATAGTCCTCTTTATTCCAGCTATATTGACTGAAGCTATTTTGATTATGAGGTGTAGGCAATTCTTATATTTCTTCATGTATTGGTGTCTGCTGAGTAGGGAAAAGTAACGCAAATATCTTTTTATTTGCATTAATAGTTTCTTGAACTTCTTACTCATCCATTTATGTGTCAAACTACTCTCTTTTATCAGTTTTGTTTGCATAAAGTTTGCGATTGACCTCTGATTTAATATAGTTGTTCCTGTTGAAATAAATAATCTCTTTGAAACGCATGAGACTCTGACTCATTTTGGCTATTTTTTTGAGACTTCTTTACTTTTCTTATTTGTCGCTACGGCTGGAGTTATTGCGCTCATTGTTCTAAAAGTGATAAATTTCGTATAAATTAATGCTGCTCATCTTTATTCGCATCGCACAATAAGTCAAGATGTCACCCAAAATAGCAAAAATAGTCTTTTAAGGTGCAAACATCGGCACTTAAGCCTGTAGATTCTCATGCTTATGATAATAAAGAAGCAAATACTTACTTTTTGGTATGATTGTCACCAATTTTTATAGGTTGATACGTTCAGAAGAGGACTCGTTTTCAATATATATGTACATCGGATTAATACTAAGTCGCATATCGCTCTGTTCGTTACTTTGAACCCGGTGGTTAGTCGACATGAACTATGGAAAACCACTAAATGCCTTAATCAAACTGATTTTCATTTAAGAAATAGCGTGGTGCTAACGTTTGAGTACTCTTTCACTGATTTTAGCACGCATCTAGTTTATAAAATCATCTTTTGAACGCATGAGTCGACTAAAGATACTCTTGTGGACATATGATTGCAGGTTATTATCCAGCTATTGTGATTACTTATATATTATTTTTTCAATCGTAAGCTCATCTGACAGTCTTCCTTGTTATTTGTTGTCTTAAAGATGCTTTTCTACAACCTAAGTAACTAAATATCGACCTAAATACAATTTATGATACCTCTACGATGAAAATGATGGAAGCGATGTCGGTGGCAGTGTTGTCATTGATGAAAAAATTGTGGAATAAATACTCGAAACGAAGATGGTAGTACAAACTGTTCATCATATTCTCACCGTAAAGCCCATAATTAAACCTATTTTTACTATTTTTTACCTAAGTTCACGACTGTATATGCGTCGTTTGACTATCAAAGTGTTTTACTTTAGATCGATTTCACTTAGAATTTAGCCCACGTGTTATCTTACTTAGCACAACCATACCTATGTTATATCAATAATACCTGCTTTCAAACGCGTAAATTTCAAATTCTTATTAGTTGACTTTATAAAGCCAGTAGTGTTCCTTGTCAAATGTGTTCATTTCGACCTGTTCGATCAACTTAATCATAAGCTCTCCGACTGTTATCGATTCAGCCACTTTAATTATGATCTTTCTTCTTTACAACAGTTTTATTTCCAGAGTGACTTGGCCCTTTTACTGCAGTATTTATTCGAAGATATTATCAGGAGGTATCCAATTACGCTCTACAAAAAGAGCGGCTTTGTCTAAATTGTGATCGTTAGTGGGTTCATTAGGGTTCGTCGACAGACACAAGGGAATGTCCTAAAGCGAAACGCGTTCATTTTGAAGGATTGATGCTATCAGATATTTTTATATCTCAAGCGGCGGCTTTAGATACATAGTAAAGGCAGGTAAAAGATTTATAATTTCAGTATTAGAACCACCCTTCCCCCTGCGCCAAGCTATGAGATGCAGATATATCTCTTCCTTGATCTCCTAAGGCATGAGCGAGTGCCGAACTTTGTCTATTATAAGCTTGAAATTTTGAACAATCTTACTAAAACTTATGGCAGTTTTAGTAGCAGCACTTACTTACAACGACTTCAAAATTTAAAACAAAAAAGGTTTTATTTTATTGAACTCGCTCTCAAAAATTTAATTATTGTATCTATCTTTTATGTTTTATACCTAATTTACCATATGTTTACTTTGTGATGATGTCAGGGTAATTGTAAAAATTGGCCTTACGTGCCTGTATATTTATGTTCAGATAGTTGACGATATGGTATTCGCGGGCAAACCAACTAGGATTTTGTATCTTTATTGTCTTCTACTCAGTTACTGGTTTCTTCTTTACGTATATCGGAATATCTAAATAAAGTGAAGTGTCCTTAATTTTATTTAGCTTACTTTTATGTTGTTGTAAAGATAAAGAAGGCGGCAAGGATTTATCTTCAGATCTGGGTAAGAAATGTTAAATTTATTGTAAGAAAAGTAAACAAATTCATTTTTTATGAAATCTATGCGTGATTCGATAGTGTCGAAATATTTTGCAAATTTTTACTTTTTATCGCTGTTTTCGAGAAACCCTAGACACTGCTCAAAGGTTTATTTGTTCATTTAGCTAAGCGTCTGGTAGTTGGCCTGCCAAGGATGTAGATAGAAATTTTAGTTGATTTTCTTCTACAAACGGATTTAATATGGAATGAAAAACTATCGTTCTGACACTCGCTATTCTGCATTTATGTTTTTTTTGGCCATCAAATTAAATAAATAGTGCTCAGGGTTCAATTTTTCGTTCAAGTATTTTTAGATGTACTGGTCACGCTTGTACTTCAGATAGTAAAGAATTTACACTCCTTCTCCTTACAGGTACAAGCGGAGTCCTTAGCGAGTCACTTCGTCTAACTAATCATTTATTTAGCCTTAGTTTATCTACAGGTTCAGAATGGCCTCGGCTCGCTTCGAGTACATCAAGTCACGCCTGTTGAGGATTTATAACCTTTCGCGGTAGCCCTAGACATCACCACCTAATTCTTTGAGAGCCTTATAGAGATATTTAACAGAATAGTGATCTCTTATGAGTAGGGCTTCGTTAAATTGTTCAAAAAGGTACTTGAGAAAATGTTGCCTAGTGATAGGTGGCACTTCAAAAGGGAACCTTTTAAGCTCTAGGGCAGTCTCATATATTTTTTCAACTGGTTGAGGAGTGTATATAAAATTTTATAGTCGATGCGAGATTTGTAAAGTAAGATTAAGTTCCTGGCGATTGACTGGCAGTTTAACATTATTGGTTAAAACTCGATGAAAGGAAATTGTTTTCGTTTAGCGAGCACCCATCGGTATTTCTTAAAAAGTATGTCTGAGAATGCTTTCTTGATCAAACTGTTATATAAGTGCCGAGTGCATGTTAAGGTTGATAGTCTAATTGTGACGGGGAAAGTCCATGTTGTAGTCCCCAAATACCTATGACTTGACTGGAATAGGGTATATAATGAAAGTCACGTAGGGGTGCTGCTTGAAGTGTCTAGCATTGCCTGAATGAATGCAAAAATACCGACATAGAGCCTCCAAGCACCCTTGCGACTGAATTTATTGTAAGATAAGTTGATTTCCTCAAGGGGTGGATTGTAAGAAAACAGTATGTATTTTTCGAAAATGTCGATGGAAGTATCGTTAATTACGTTATGAGATAAGTTTAGATTCAAAAAAGTCTTAGCTGATTTGAATAGCTCCACTAACATCTGACCGCTTATTTACACAAAAAATACTTATTGAGCTGGATCTAATTGTAAGAAAGGTTCACATAAGACAGCTTCTTAGATCCATTCTTGATGAGTCGATTTACGCATTAGAAGGCCTCGTCACTGAGGCTGTTGTGCGAAAGGTCTAGTTTAAGTAAATTGGGAAGACCGTTCTTTAAGACTATCTTTAGATTGTTGTCAGTCATGTGAGCATTAGATAGGCTTAGCGAGTGAATTTTAGCTTAAATAGGGCCTATGAAGTTGGCAGCATATGTGGCGGATTCAGCAGTCGTGATAGAATATCTGAGTCAGACAGCTTTACCTGTGGTGGTAACAGTGAGCAAAGGGAATAGTCGTAAGTAGATAGATAAAGCTCTGTATCTATTAATTGGACCCATTAACGAATAGGTCAGGGTCGATAAGAACAACAGAGTCGTCGTTGCTTATGATTTCTATTAGTATACGCAACCACATAGGATTTGGCTTAACTTTTAACTAGGGACAAGCGATCTAGTATTTTCCCCAGCCTTGTGCGCACACTAGAGCCTTTGAAAAACGAATAGCATTGTGAATTGAACCCATGGCTAGAACATAGAACTGCTTGATTATATGAAAAGTACTTGTTTGGCTGGATTTTTTAGTAAAACTACTCCTAATGTGCTTTTAATGATATTTTGAATGCCCTGCTTTTGTAGGTATTTAAAAAAGATGGGCTATTCATCGATGATGACCTTGCAGCTGAGTCCATTATTCGACATCCAAACTTCAGGAAAGCCATTTACGCTTATTCTGGCCTCTTTTTCAGGAGCCTTAATCGGAACTTTTCCAATGGTACTGGTGAGCTAATACTCTGTCTGAACGAGCTTGTTGCTGAGAGACTCAAAGACTAGGACTCGCCGAGTAGTGATGATGACCTTTTTTATAGAAAAACCAGAATTTTTAATCTATTTTCTTCGATCCTGCTTGACTGAATGGGCTCAAACTTACGGTATGCGATCACTTCAGCTTCAGTCACGTAGAGAATATGCTATCCCTCCACGATCATTTAATTTGAAATTATAAACAAATGTAAATCAATTTTGCATTCTTACAAAAGATTTACCGATAAAATACAAGTTCTATTAGTTCAAATTTTTGATAAAATAACTAATCACTATTCTGCGCCTCCCATTTCTGTGTTTTCAAGCTACACTTACTTATCGTCAGACATATCTTGACCAGTAGATTCTTTATAACTTAGGAATTTCAGCTTGAATCTTGGGCCTATTTCTACAAGCTTGACTCGCGACTGATTGTCTTCACGACTGCCCTCTTGCTGCGTGTGGAGACTCGATAAATATTGTCCGATTGAAGCAAACTTTGATAGATCAATATTCGGCTGAGCGATCAAACTTGCAAGCGAGTTGTCCTTATGGTTCTGATTGACTATGACTTTATAATGACGAAAGTAAATGACTTTGCGTTTGGCCTGGTAAGTAAAGCAAATCACTCTTTTAAGTTTCTAAGGTTTAAGCTTTTAAGGATTAATGGGCGGAAATAGTTCCTGTAGAGCTCTACCCATCATTTTAGTCTGAGTATTTTATCCGAAGTTGTTAAGCACAACTAGAGGATCCTTGAAGGAAAAGCTGAAAGGCTGGCCACCTTAGTGCAATACATCCCGCATTCTGCAAAAGTTTACTATTCTAAATTGCATTTCACCTCCACCCACTTTCAGTACTCGAAGGTACTAACCTGTATACACATGCATATACGCTGGTTGTTCTTCTGCAGCATTAGAATGTGCGTAACATTATATACCTTAGCTGCCTTCACAAAAGTCCTTAGGGGCATTTTATTGCGGTCATCCAACTTCATGGCAGTGTTTGGATACAAACAGCGTCTCAGATCATGCACTGTCTCCTGCAGCTAAGAAGAAGTATCTCCTTTACCCACCACAAACACTCTTGGCAGCTATTTTTCGAGTTCACTAGTAACCTATTTGTGACTTCTCGCTTTTTTCTAAATATCAAAAAAGCTACCCTTCTGCCTCCAACTTTGGGCATCAACTATGCTATTATAATAAATTAGAATCAATAATTGAACAAATCTATACACGATCATACTATTCTATTATAAAATCTCATTATTAATATTTGATTATTTGACTTTTGATTCTTTTGGATTCGCTCAGGTAATTTCTAGAAACTCTACTGTCGTTCAGAATAGAGTGGAAAATAACGCTTTGCTATGTCGCTAAAATGTTATGTGGAAGTTTGTCAAGGCGGCTTTTTCGAAGACGACTCGATGTACCCATGAGACTGTTGCGCATAGAATAAAAAAGAGGCTTGTCGGACTTGAATTTATATGTTGGATATGATAAAACTCTGCTCTCCTATAAGGGTTAAGTACGACTGCTTTTTTGTACATGAAAACACTTTTTATGTAAAGGATTCTCAGGCTGCTAGCGATTGTTAGAAAATAGCGGAGTAAAAGCTACTTTGTGCGAAAAAGTTCGCTAATTGGATGATCCACGCTTTTGATTAGAGCTTTGGTTATGTCCCAGCTTTACTGGGGATTTTTCAGGAGTGCAGTAGGAAGTCTAAAGTTGTTTTTGGACGATACTATTCTTTTTTTGTTTGATGGTGCTGCCTTTCAAGGTGGTAAGTTTCATATAAAATTAATAAAATATTGACTCAAATATTTGCAGTTAATTAAAGAATATCAAGATTAAGTAATGAGAAAAGATGATTCAATATATTTGGCAATAGTACTAAGTAATGAGAAAAGATGATTCGATATATTTAGCAATAGCATTTGATATGAATGTAAGTAGGACTAATAATTGTATTGTAATCTATATTGATAAGCTATCGAATGCCCTTAAATAAATATGAAATCATATCAAAGTTGGCCACAGGTACTTACTCTACTGTCTATCGAGCCCGAAGTTGTTCCAAAAATTAATAGTTTGCTTTGAAAAAAGTGCAGTTGTAATCTTTGCAATAAACTGCGCAAAGTAACGCTATTAGGGAGGCCTAGCTACTGCAATCTATATGTCATATAAATATCGTGCAACTCTAGTAGATAATCCACGATGACTAAAATCAGATTTTATGGTAAAAATATACTGATCTAGGTTAGTTCTGGAGCTGGCTACACAGGGTGACCTGTAAAAGAAAATATAGAGCTGCAAATAGCAGAAAAAAGTTTTGAAGGAAGAATAAGTGTGGTGGATTCTGTAGCAGTTGGCTTCTGGACTGGACTACTTGCACTCTTGTCACATCATTCATCGCGATGTCAAAGTTATAATACTCTCATTCAGCCCACCAACATATTAGTTTTTGATGACTTCGTTGTCAAGATAGCAGATCTGAATGTCAGCGCTTAAACTCCTCAAGGGCTCTTTCGAAGAGCAGGAACACCCATATACTTGAGTCCTGAAGCCATGAGTGGTCATTTCTACAACTCCAAATCAGATATATGGTCTCTTGGATGCGTTATGTACGAACTAGTTACCCTTCGCAAGGCTTTTACTGCATAGTGCAGCCAATAGCTCTACAAACAAGTTTGCCGCAGCCAAAGATTAAATATTGGCAGTAACTATTCTCAGACTCTTAAAAATATCATTTTTCTTATGTTGCAGCAAAATCACAAGCTGAGGCCAAGTGCCAAATAAATATATAAAATTTGTCAAAAGCATAAGCAAACCAAGAAGTCATACTTAAATCACTCTTTTAGCAATTAAAAAATGCCTTCAATATTGAGGCACAACCCTACTTGCAAAATGATAACCATAAATCGTTAAAGGCTTTAAAATTCATTTTAGCGAAAGTCAATCTAGCGTGATCTTTCACTTGATATGCCTAAACGAACAGTTGAGTTTATTCAATAAAACAAACGACCCCTCAGGATTATCAAGGCTCAAAGTCTGTAATCGCAGCCTCACAGAAAAATTACAGAGAATTTTGTGATGAGGAGACTTAACATACATAAAAGACTCGTCATGTTGCCTTCTAGCAACCTTAAACCCAGCAAGAATATTTGATAATTTTCCATTAACTAAAGTATTATATTTAAGAGTACTGATAAAATATTCTTGCTTATACTTTAAGTAGCATTCGTATCATAAATCAGTTTTGGTTTCATAGTAGACAAATATATCATCAGATTTATATACTTTCTTTTAATTAATTTTAGGGAAATGCTTAATTTTTTTAAGGCAAAACATACATGCGATCCATATAGCACAATGGTAGTGCGGCGGTCTTCCAATCCGATTACCAGGGTTCGATTCCCTGTGTGGATACTTTTTCCCTATTTATAAAGTATTTGCTGCAAGTTAAAATATTTTTAGTATTTTTTATACAACCGATTTAAATATATAATTTTTTATTTTTATATTGATGTTATTCTTAAATTCTTATGTTTTCTTTTTCACTTTATAATACTAAATAATGGGTAAAAAATACGTGGCCGTTGAAAGGAGAAACAAGCGGTATAAGATATACGCCTGTGATTTAAAGGAAGTGCACCAGAGTATCAGGAGAACGATTCCTGCCATACCCACTTACTCTGGATTCTGCCTGCCTTTGGATGGATTCACAGATGAATCTGCTCACGAATAACCCACTTTGCCAATCAAAAATTGACTCAAATGATCAGAATACTACTACTTTTGTTCACACTAGCTCCTATTAAGCCTCAAAAAACAGTATAAACTTCACTTCTTTTTTCTGCCAATCATGAGCCAGTCCACAGTATCTCGGAATGTTTTTTCTTAAATTTGTAAAGAATAGAAGTCTGAACTTACATGAATAGTTTTCAAAGGTTTTTGTTGAAAAAAAGAATATCTAGTAATGTTTAGGAACAGATTTTTGCCTTGAAAAATTTGAATTTCTGATCATTTCCTACCAAAAATATAAGTAATATCAATTATTTATTAACAAAACGCTCATTCATTAAATAAATTATGAGCTATTCATTCAATTTCTTAAATATCAAGCAAAATGTGTCAGATATCAGCAGCTTACTTTTACATAATCTTTTCTATCTTTTCTTCTTAATTTCTACTTTATTTTCTTTAATTTTTTTACTCTTTTTCAAATTACTTCTTTGTTTTGTCCACTGTTTAAATCCTAACAATAGTTCCTGCTGCTCTACTAGGTCTGCTGCTCTAAACATCTTGCTCCTAGTTTTCCTCATTGAGTGAAAACTAGTTAAATCGATTATCGTTAGAAAATCGACTAAATGATTGTGTAAAATTTTTAGAAAAATGAAGTCCTTTAGTAATTTGAAGCTTTTCTTAATACTGCTACTATAATTCTATTAGTTTTTAAGTACTTTTAAGTATATTGTTTCTAACCTGTTTTTATTTAGTCGCAAGTTCTCTGATTGATAAGGAAGCTCTATCCTATTCCTTTTTTTGATTGCTGATGTCTGCTTTGTAGCGACTGGTAAACATGTCGACTCGACTTCTATGAAAAGAATTTTTCTTTTTTCTTCCCATTTCATGGTCGATGCTGACATGCATTACTTGACCCTGAATAAAGACATCCTTACTTTCTTATAGCTCAAATCATTTCGTTTATTTAGACTGCGCTGCGATTCATTGTTAAATGAAGTCCTTCGCATATTTTCATAGTTTCTGTGATTTTCATCGTACATCGAAAGAAAGGCATTTCGAAGTCTCTATTGCTGCATATTGCGTCTATGCATGTTTTATCTGTGCTGCAAAGCAATCATCTCTTCTTTTCTGCGTCGCGCCTACTCCCGCTAAGTAATTTTATTTGTACTCTGGCCTAATCTGCCTACTTCCTAGCAATCACATTCATCAATATTTGCATTTCTCTCTACTTTTTTTACAAATTTTTCTGAGTATTCTGCTCTTATTTGATTAGATAGTGGACGCGATTAGATATTGTTTTTTCCTATAACTGCTTATTTCTGCGTTTTGTCAGAGACTGATTATACTGCTTGCCGATTCCTATAAACTAAGGGTTAAAAACAGGCTCCTCTTAGCCTTTGGTCGACACCAAGATGCTTTTAGATAACATATTAATTTTATGAGTATCTACAAATATTCATCATATGATCATCAATTTTATTATTAAGAAATAAGATTTCGAGGCTATTACCTGTGCCATCCTGACAGCGTGTGATCCGGCTAGTTCGTGTTTGCTTGATCAAAACATGTATTTTTGGGGATTCGTGATAATCGATGCCTCATGTTTCTGTGCATGGTGATAACTTAGTCATCAAAATTTTGTTATATTTTCATTTGTCGAGCGCTAATCTACAAATTTTTTGTTGGACTCAACTATTTCTAAGAGCTCAAAGGGGGCAATCGGTAGCGATCTTATTTATGTTTGGCGGCTCTTCTAGGAAAAGGCTTAATAATATTTAATAAAATATTGTCCCTTTTATTGTCAGTAGGCTGCTTTTATTTTTCTATAATAGATGAAAAAGACCGTTTATCAAGTCCTCTGTATCCATAGCTACTGGGCTATTCAGTGATCGGTTTTTAAATCTAAGCTTTTATTTGAGAAGCATTGTGCCTAGCGTTATGTTTGTAACGAAAAATTATTTTATGATGCTAATATTTTAAAGAATCATTAGCCAGCTGTTGTCGATAAGACTGAGTCGATTTACCAAGAGGTGCCTATAAGCATTTTTTAGATAGTATGCTAGTTCTTTCCAAGTTTTTTAGTGCGTGTTTTCTTTGCAAATACATATCAAATATTAATCAAAGAAAGTTATTATTTGATGTTAGATTTGTAAGAGTTCTCTTTGTAAATTTAGATTATATATATGATGATAAGAGTGATAAGATTGATAATTAATCTACATGAAGATTGCTGCAGTGCTCTTAGTCTGCGTACTCCTGGTATCTCTCCAGGCCAAGAAAGACAGGGTTTTCCTTGACTTCAAGTCCATCATCGATCACGTCAATTCCCAGTAGACTACCTGGAAGGCTGGCCACAACAACTACTTCGACGGAATGGATCTCGAACAAATCAAGAGACTTATGGGCACTCTTGAAACTCCCGAAAATCTCAAGCTGCCACTCAAGGATATCGAGCCCCTTCAGGATATTCCCGAAAGTTTCAACTCTGCTGACAACTGGCCTGGATGCCAATCCCTCAAGGAAATCAGAGATCAGAGCACTTGCGGTTCATGCTGGGCCTTCGGAGCTGCCGAAGCTATGAGTGACCGTATTTGCATCGCCTCAAAGCAAAAACTCCAGACCAGAGTTTCCTCTGAGGATCTGTTAACTTGCTGCGGATCATGCGGAAATGGCTGCAACGGAGGATATCCCTCTGCTGCCTGGAACTACTGGAAGAGATCCGGATTGGTGACTGGAAACGAATACGGAGACAAAACTCTCTGCATGCCTTACTCCTTCCCCAGATGCGACCATCACACCACTGGAAGCTACGGACCCTGTGGCTCAATCAAGCCTACTCCTAAATGCAAGACTACCTGCATTCCTGAATACACTACCAACAAGTATGCCGATGACAAATGGTACGCTGATTCAGTTTACTCTGTTCCCTCAGCTGTTAGCAAAATCCAGACTGAGATCATGACTAACGGACCCATCGAAGTTGCCTTTACTGTCTACAACGACTTCCTTACTTACAAGACCGGAGTTTATCACCACACTAGTGGAGGTGCTTTGGGAGGACACGCTGTCAAGATGGTCGGCTGGGGTGTTGAGAACGGAACTCCTTACTGGCTTATTGCTAACTCCTGGAACGAGGGCTGGGGAGATAAGGGATACTTCAAGATCAAGAGAGGAAATAACGAGTGCGGAATTGAAGGACAAGGTGTCGCCGGTCTTCCCAAACTCAGATGATCATACCATCAAATGGTCTTAATATTCAAGACTGGACATAATTGGCTTAGTAATAGATAAATCATCAATGTCATACTGAATTTTTAATGGCATTTCTTGGAAGCTAATCCTCACTATTGGGATCTTCAGCACTCGGCTCAACATTTAGATACTGTAGAAGCTACAGCTAAACGTTAGAGTCCTGTTGCTCCTGGCCCAAAATCAAACGAGTAAGTGCGGTCATCAGCTCAGGAGGCTCTTCATCTGCTTAGGGCCCTCCTTATATTTTTATGTTTACAACTCTCACTATTTTTTGCTCCTGCTTAGCATCTTTAGAGTTAGATTTGGGATTTCCCATGTTCTAGACTGAACTTTTACGCTAGTTAGAAGGCTTGTTGGGTCCATTTGCGGAACCGAAACGCATAATGTTGTTTTTGCCGATCTTGGACGTAGAATTTTTAGGAAGAAATGTTTAGGCCTAGCCGTGTGTTTTGGCATTTTGAAATAGCTTGCTTGGAGAACGTTTGAAATGAGTGGGAGAGAACGAACTTGGCCGATTGACTTCGGCTATTCGCTCGCGAATCTATATTCTGGGGAAGTTAAGATTTTTATCTCGTATTTTGGCCTTGACCACCAAAAAGCGCTATTTGGTTTTTCTGGGGGACTAGTTAGGCCTCGCTGTGATTATTTTAGATGGCCTATGGAAACCGCTTTTTAGCATGTTATTTATTGTTGTATAATATATTACCGTCAATCTCATCTATTTGTAGCGTTTTTGAGCGGCCCATTCATCCAAGGAATAGTTTCATTACGCTTTAAAACTATCTAATTATTGAACATAAATTCTCTCTTTAATTATCATATTAACGTATGCAAAAGTAAGAATTACTACATATCAAATATGCTTGAAATATGTAACTTAACAACATAGATCATCTAATTGAAGATTTCTGTTAAACACAATTCAACAAAACTAGTCTAAAATTATATTTTGATTCATCAATAAGTGCTAAGGCAGTTATATGTCAATTTAAACTCTCTATTACTGCTTCTCAAATAAAAAACAGCGGAAATGATAAATTTTATTAAAATAAAGATTAAACATCAGAAATAGGTTTGTGGAAACTGCTATTCAAGTTGTTAATCTCTTTCAAGGTCAAAAGGCTTACAACTAAACAAATCTATCTGCATAACACTTAGTCTTGGCTTAGTAGCTTCAAAATCTTCTTTGAAAATGTTGTCTGCATTCTCAAGCTCTGCAAATTGCCTTTTGAAGCGCATCCGATTTTATTGATAAAGAACACTATCATTTCGCAACATTTTATGCAATTTTTCAAATCCACTCATTCCAGTTTACTGTATATCTTTGAGCTCGTTGACTATTTTATTATGAAAACTTTTCATTTAAGCTTTTATCTGCGCCATGTCTCTCTTGGGTAAAGGAAGCTACATCTTGACATCCTTGATCGCTTTCTGATTATATATTATGTACTTAAAGATAGTCGAATGGGATGAATAAGGGATCCAAACTTGTGAAGTAAGACGGCTAAAAGTCAGCGATGTTTGGTAGACAGACTCTTCCTGTCTTGACCTTTTCTGGCGAACTATCCATTTTAGCAAGTGGACTCATCAATGCTCCCCATGTGTCTAAATAGCTCGGTTTCTTTTTAATATGCTCTTATTGATTCTCAATTTTAGGCACAGACTCTTTTCTGACAAATAAGCTTTTTGCCCTTAGGTGCGATGTTGATAGCTTTTTTGATTCTTTGTTTGACATCAAAACTGAAGACATTAGAGTAGATTAGCAGGCCTAAGGTGATACTTTGTATCTAAATGAACGGTAAAAAGTGCGACTGTGTGCACTTTGGGGCGTTTTATCAATCATATTTTTATTATCTATGCGAATATTATATAACTCCGACAAACACTAAACAAGGCATTTAACCTTTCATACACTATATTATCTTTAATATTATAGATTTCATAATTAAAGCAATGAATCCAAGTGCGGCTTCTAGACAACTTTTTGCCGACTTTTCAATAACAAACTACAGCTCTGTAAGGAGACTCAGAGAATAAGAAATCGCATAATCTAATAATACTAACAAAGCGGCCCAGATACAAAGCTAATTGCAAGTTCAAAATGGTTTGAAACTTATTGGCGACTTGTTTATGGTTGCCACCTAAAGCATCAACAGCGAGTTTCTAAGCGCTTTTACTTTCGGAAAAGAACTCAATATATGGCGCAAAGGTAGAGTAAAGGCCGCTACATTCTTTTTAGATCAAAATCTGCCAAATTTTCTTTGGGTATCCAGCTTGACAAAATCATTTCTAATAGATCTTACTCACTCGACTCTCGACAGATACGACTATCAGCTCTAGCAAAGCAGTGGAGCAAAAAATTATATAATTTTACATTACTTTGACTAATAAATCCCTATTCTTTTTGAAGACTAGTCAAAAGGAGAAGCCGATCACTTTTACTATTTATTTGATCGATACATTCAATCCTTGAAACTCAAAGCTCCCCATCCTCCTTATTTCTCAAAAATAATGAAACTTTACACAATTTAAGATGTAAAAGACAATATTTCTAGAAAAAATAATGTAAAGGAAATTCTACAAATCACTCTAGCACTAAATCTAGGCCAGCCTAAGTATACTTCTAACATTTTGGAGAGTGTGTGGATGTAAAAGAGTAACAAGAAAATGACTCAGGAAACTGAACTTGACAAATAAGACATGAGTGATTATTTCAAAATACTTTACTGCAATAATTCCCTCAGATCTATTTTCTAATCTTACTCAGGAGTCAACCTAAAAAATTACAGTCAGTTTCTCAAACCGCATCTGAGTCCAAAAGATTTCACTAGATTTTTGTAAACAGAACAAGGTTAAACACAATCTTACATCGCTACTGTACTGTAAAGTATTTAACGACCTCTGAGTTTCTATGATTTTTGCGCCTTTCTTGAAAACGACACTATAAATCATGCCGCATACTAAGAGCAATTTGATTAAAATTTGCCTCTGACTGACTACTTTTGCTACTCGTCCCACAACACATATCTTACTGGCAATCAGCTTACCAGCGACTCCAAGGTCGAAAGATATCTTTAGGACCTTTAAAGAGGAATCAAGTGCGTAGAGCTTGATGTTCACAACGGAAAAGATAATATGCCTATGATTACTCACGCTTTTAAAGACAAATCTTTTTCAGCTTCCATTCCGTTTGACGAAACTATAAAGCAAATCGCGAAATTCTGTGACCAAAACCCAAACCATTACCCTATAATCCTTTCTATTGAAAATCACGCAAACGAATAAAACAGATACAAAATGACAAATATTTTGAGCAAGTACCTTGGAAAAAGAATTTTTCATCTTTTTGAAGAGCATATGTATGAGCATCCAACTGTTTGTAAAACTTTAGCTGAAATGAAAGGCAAAGTTATCATTAAAAGTGACTCTAAACTTTCAGAACTTTTGAGCTTTCTGCAAAAGCCTTAAGACAAGAAATCGAGCATAATATTCGAGAATCTATCTACGGTTTCAAACTTTCCAAGTGCAGAATTTAACAAAAGATTCGTGAGATTTAATAAGTTTGCAGAAACTATGAAAAAAAGGCAGTAGCTGTTCAATTACAGCATACCAAACTCACTTTTTCTGCCTATTGCCTAGATGACTAAATTGACCAGTCTTTTTAAATCTCCAGAAGGAGTCAATAATCCCGCTTCTGTAGGTTATGAATGCACGAGTTTAACTAACGAAAAAGCACAAAAGATACCCTTCATGTAGATTGTCAGCTATACTAACCGTAGTTGGCTCAGGATATATCCAGTAGGCACTGAAATAGGCAGTGCAAACTATAATCCAGTACCTCTCCTTACAATTGGGGCTCAAATCATAGCTCTAAACACTCAAACTAAAGACAAGTTTGCGCTGATTCTTATGAGTTATTTTTCAGCAGGACGTACTAGCTAAGCGCAAAGGTTAGGCTACGTACCAAAACCATCTTATCTAAGGTCTGGAGCACCTAGACCTCGTATATAAAAGTCATATTCTATTAAAATTTTATCAGATCGACCGGTAAAAATAGCTTTTCACGGAAGTGTTGCAGATATAAAAGCAAACTAGAAAAAAGAGTAGACTTATAAAGTAAGGGATTATGATGAAGGTTTTCTGATATTTAGCATCGACTAAAATCTAAGAGAATGTTTACCTCTACGTTTTGTGAAACGTGGATATCGAGTACTGGTTGCCAAAAACGAAATGTTCAGGGATTCTGGCATTCGTGTACTAGTTCATATAGACATAAAACAACAGAACTATTGATGTTCATAAACTTTTGAAAAGTATTTTTTTAATATTTTAAAAAATAATTTAGATCATGAATACTATTTCTAAATAATGAACATATCAGTTTCTGTTTTTGAGTGTTTGCTTCCACCCCAGATCAATAGTAGTGCGACAGTACTGATGACTGGGTGAGTGATCCATTCTTCGCTTACCACTTTTGCTTCTTTATCTTTCTAATCTACTCTGTTAGTTGCGTTTCCCAGATATTTTTTTGTGAGAACTGGTCAAAAAAGTATTGAAACTGCTACGATATGTACCTGTCTGTTCGATGTGACGATTTTCTTTTGTAGAAGGCGACAAACTGGGCTGGTAAAGAATGTCTTTGAAAACTCTTTTCCCCATATTTTAGCGGTGACTCATAACAAAAGGTTA
>Ga0169931_10006692_pt1 | contig 17283 bp, 12 predicted proteins | sample Kivu_15m_20L_FD_129675 | JGI IMG/M metagenome (GOLD analysis project Ga0169931, IMG submission 129675) | Freshwater microbial communities from Lake Kivu, Western Province, Rwanda to study Microbial Dark Matter (Phase II) - Kivu_15m_20L... | ecosystem: Environmental > Aquatic > Freshwater > Lake...
AACCGTTAATTTCTATTTCAATCCCAGTTGCTCATCCCATAAGGTTGGGATAGATCGCGCAATAGATAGCTCATCACCTTAGGAACTCCCCGTGCCCGTGTACGTGTCGGTCAGGCTTTCTGGACATGCAGGATCCCGGGTAGTCCACTCATTGAAAATAGCGTGATTATCTGGCACCATCTGCCCAGTTGTCCTGCCGAGTGATCCGGTCTTCCGGATCGTATCGAGGCACTGGTGTGTGGTGATGGCCCCTTTCATGCTTCGATACCCACGCCCGAACATGTGTTCCGCAGGATCACTCGTTTGGAAAAAAAAGTGCAGCGGTCAGTTGAGCTGTTCTTGGCCAGAATGGCTTAGAAATGCCATCCCCGTTTGCGGGGCAACCGCGGGCTATTCAATGAGGATAGGTTCTCCAAGGAAGTGCGGCTCTATGCCTGTCCATTGATCAATGAACATCTTGTTGCGGGCCAGGTACTCGCGTAGCTTCGTCTTGATCTATGTGGCTTAGATACTCAGGCGGTCTGCATGGGCCAACAGAGCAGCTCTAATTCCATAACCTACTTCCATGTATGCACTGCGCTCCTGAGAAATATTTCGTCACCATTAGACAACATCTGAGCAAATTCTGCACATTTGCTCTACCTATAAGCGAAACGGGTAGCTTCGATAATGCATACCGCATCTAGGTGATAAACGAAACGAACAAAGAGGCTTTCGACAATAAACGAATTGCGTTTAATTCGAGAGAACAATAGTTCTATAAATTATTCTAATTAAATTACAATAAATTGTTTTTCAACTCAATTGACTTTGCAATTTTCTTACCAATAGTTTTTGTACTATATTGGATTGTAATAAATGACAATATTCGACTTCAAAATGCGTTATTATTTGCAGCCAGTTATTTCTTTTATGCTTGTTGGGATTGGCGTTTTATGCTTTTATTATTGTTTTCAACTCTCTTAGACTATTTCACGGGCTTGAAAATGCAAAGTGAGAATGACTTAAAAGGAAAACGACTTTGGTTTTGGTTAAGTATAATCGTAAATCTTGGTTTTCTAGGTGTGTTCAAATATTATAACTTCTTCGCAGAGTCTTTTTCCGAAGCAATTTTGCTATTCGGTATAAAAGTAAATCCTTGGACATTGAGAGTGATTCTTCCCGTTGGAATTTCTTTCTATACCTTTCATGGACTTTCATATATCATAGACATATACAAAGACAAAATTAAAGCAGAACGAAATTTTCTTGACTACGCGGTTTTTGTCAGCTTCTTCCCGTTGCTAGTGGCTGGACCAATTGAACGCGCCACCCACTTGCTTCCACAAATTAAAACAGCAAGAACTTTTGACTATTCAAAAGCCGTTGACGGATTACGACAGATACTTTGGGGATTTTTCAAAAAAATTGTAATTGCGGACAACTGCGCAGAATTTGCCAATCAGATATTCAATAATTCTGCCGATCTTTCAGGAAGCACTTTGATTATAGGTGCAGTACTTTTTTCGTTTCAAATTTATTGTGACTTTTCGGGCTATTCGGACATTGCATTAGGAACCGCGCGGCTCTTCGGAATAGAATTGTTACGCAATTTTGCGTTTCCATATTTTTCAAGAGACATCGCAGAGTTCTGGAGGCGTTGGCATATTTCTCTTTCATCTTGGTTCCGAGACTATTTATATATTCCAATCGGTGGAAGCAAAGGGGGATTCTGGATGCGAATTCGCAATACTTTCATCATTTTTATAATCAGTGGCTTTTGGCACGGAGCTAATTGGACGTTTATTGTGTGGGGTGCATTGAATGCACTTTTCATTATGCCTTCTATTATAATGAATACGAACCGCAACAATTTAGAGACGGTTGCACAAGGGAAGTTTTTACCTACGGCTAAAGAGTTTTTTCAAGTGAATATAACTTTTGCTATGGCCGTTTTTTCCTGGATTTTTTTTAGGGCCGAAAGTCTATCGCACGCATATCAGTACATTTCAGCTGTTTTCTCAAAATCGCTATTTTCAATTCCTACGATACTACCGAGAAGATTATTTTTACTCGTGATTATTTTTATGTTGATTGAATGGCTTGGCAGAGAACATAAATACGGCATTGAAAAATTAGGATTAAATTGGAGCCCCCCTATCAGGTACGTAATGTACTATGCTATAATCTTTATGATTTTTTGGTTTGGCGGTAGAGAGCAGCAATTTATTTATTTTCAGTTTTAAGTATGAAAAGATTTATTATTAAGACCGCATTTTTCTGCATTCCATTAGCACTTCCTGTCGTATTATTCGTAATAATAGATCCTTTTATGATTTTTTTTAATAATAAAGGTAAAATCAAATTAACAAAAGATTATAACATTTCATATAATAGGGATTTTCAATCAACTGAATTGCTTTTGAATAATTTAGAAAAAATGAAATACAACTCTTTTATCATGGGAAATTCAAGATCTTTTTTTTACGACATTGAATCATGGGAAAATTATACAAATGGCGTTGGCTTCCATTTTAATGCCAGCTCGGAGAGCTTATTTGGAATTGAGCGAAAATTGAAATTTCTGATTAGTAAAGACATTAAAATTAAAAACGCACTCATAGTACTAGATTACAAAACACTATCAAAAACAAACAATAGTTCAGGTCATTTATATATTAAACACCCACTGGTATCGGGTGAATCTAGTTTCTATTTTTACAAAGAAATGTTCAAAGGTTTCTTTCCAAGGCCAATTGTTGCCTATACAGATCTTTTTTTAACCAATGAGAGAAAACCATACATGGATAAGTTTGGAATTAGAGAAAATGTTTGGAAAATAGATTTAATCTCTAATCAATTATCATACTTTCAATACGACTCGATTATTAAAAATGATATACAAAGATATTATAAAGATAGAGAGTCTATTTTTTATCCAAGAGATTCGATTCAGATATACTCAAATGCAATTATTGGTTCAAAACAAAAAAAATTGTTATTGAACATTATGTCAATATTCTCATCTCAAAAAACTAATTATCGAATTATAATTAATCCTTTGTATAATCAGGAGAAAATTAATATTGTAGATCTCAATTATTTGAATGATTTGTTTGGCGAGGATTATGTTTTTGATTTTTCTGGAATTAATAAATTTACTAATGATTGTCAAAATTATTACGAGGCCTCACATTATAGACCTCATGTGGCGAGGGAAATATTAGAAATTATATATGAATAAAGCGAGAACCATCAAAGGCAGCTACAAGACACTGGAAGTTCAAGAGTTAAAAGCGTTGCTGTTCGTGTCAAGTTCATTGGAGACAAACAGTCGATACTTGAAAGTCGCCAACTTCGAGTAGCTGCCAACCGTTAATTCTATTTCAAGTCCAGTTATTCATCCCATAAGACTGAGGTACATAGAAGATTGGAAAGAGGAGCAGAGCTAATCAGGGAATAATGATAGGTTCCCTGCGGCAGTGCGGCTCTATGCCTGTCAATTGTTCAATTAACATCTTGTTGCGGGCCAGATACTCGCGTAGCTTGGTTATCAATCATGTGGCAGAGACATTGAAATGAAATAAGAATGTTGACCCTGTGCAAGCAGCAGCCGCGGGCTGAATCACCATATCGATTCAATCGCTCGCTGCAATTACCCTGCTACAATTGCCTCTGGCTTACCTTAGCGGCACGGGCCCAATGATCGACTCTAACATTTTCGAGATTCAGTTGTTGAGGTCTGGTAAACGTGACGTGCGACAGAACCGAATACTCCCAGCGGCAGCAATAGGTCCGGCCATCCAGGTGTAATTCAAGTGAATAAATCGGTAAAGAGCGAGATATGTATAGTCGGTGCAGGCCCGGCAGGCTTATACGCTGCTCTGAGTCTTGCTAAGAACAATATCCCGTCACTGATAATCGACAAGGAGTTCTTTCCACGGGATAAGGTCTGTGGCGAAGCTCTCCCCTCTGCAGTACTGAGGCTTCTGCACAAGTTGGACCCCGAAATACTGAAGTCTAGAGAATTTGCAGAAGCCGCCCATACGATAAATCGTGTTCGCCTCTACTCCCCCAATTCTAACAGCGTAACGATTCCTTTCAAGTCAGATGCGAATATTAATCTGGGTCTAGAGTCCGCTATTTCAATGAGGCGCTTAGACCTTGATAATGTCCTCATGAATTTCGCAAAGTCCAATCCACTCATCACTGTGATGGAAGGCGTGAGGATAGATGATATCAGGTTCGACAGTAATACGGTTCTAATTCGCTCAAACGAACATGACATCTCGATTGAATCTGAGATGTTGCTCATCGCCAATGGATATAATTCCCGGTTCCTTAAGCCTCTTGGAATCTGGGACCTCGAGAATGAGGTCGATGCATGCGGTATTACTGCGTACTACTCGAATGTTGAGGGGATCGCGGATGGCGATGTTGCTGAGTGCTACATACTTGATGAACTGAAATCGGGAGGGATGTATGTCCTGCCAGTCGGAAAAGGACTGGTCAATGTGAATATAGCGATCAGGAATGACGTCAGAAAGAAATACAACATCAACCTGCGAACTGTTCTGGAGAACAGTCTGCGGACACATCCGGTTCTGAAGAAACGATTCGCTGATGCTATCGAGGTTCAGAAGCCCAAGGGGCACGGTTTCCATTTAGGTGTGATGAAAAGAGAGGTCATCGGTGATCGGTTCATGCTGATCGGAGATGCGGGAGGATTCAACGATGCTGTCAGTGCGAATGGAATAGCCCATGCCATGATCAGTGCCTCATATGCTGTCGAATCGCTGATTGAGGCTCATGCGGCCAAAGACTATTCAGCACATCGCTTGAAGAACTATCCTATAAACGTATACCGGTCCTTTGCTGATGTCAGATGGCAGGGCATTTTAAGTAAACCGATTCTTCTTAATCCGAGCCTGCTGCATGCTATCATGAACCGACTTTTTGCATATGATGGGCTTGAGGATGTTTTTGTTATGGTCATGTACAAGAAAAATCCTTGGAAGCTCTTATTTGATGCTGATTTTTATAGAAAAATCTTCCGACTTAGTAGGAGACCCAAGATGAGAACAGTTGAGGTCCCCGTTGGTAAGATTGAGCCGGTTAAGGAACTCGTTTGAATCATCGACCCGCTCGGCATCATATTTCATTGGACCTTGGACTTCCCTGATACACATGCCTCTTTGCTCTGAATTCCGTCTCCTTATCTACCCGGAGTAAGTGCTGCTCTTGGCTTATCTAGGACCCCAAGTACGTCTTGTCACAGAACAAGTGATAAGGAAGGGACACAAGCCCGAAATTCGCGGCTCACAAACTCAGCCGCATTCAGTTGAAACCCTCCATCCCCAAAGGCACCCGCGACTTCTCTCCCACCGAGATGCTGCGCAGGGAACACATCTTCTCCACCATTCGCGGGGTGTTCAAGTTGCACGGCTACCAGCCTATAGAGACCCCGGCCATGGAACTCACCGAGACCCTCATGGGCAAGTACGGTGAGGAAGGCGACCGCCTCATTTTCCGCATACTCAACAGTGGCGATTTCTTGAAGGATGTCCCTCACGATGCACTCGTCACACGTCCCGCGTCACTCGCCTCCCTCATATCTGAGAAGGCCCTCCGCTACGATCTCACGGTACCCTTCGCCCGGTACGTGGTGATGAACCGCAACGAGATAACCTTCCCATTCAAACGGTACCAGATACAGCCGGTGTGGCGTGCCGATCGCCCACAACGAGGGAGATACCGCGAGTTCTACCAATGCGATGCCGATGTGATAGGCAGCGACTCTTTGCTGAACGAGGTGGAACTGGTAAAGATCATCGACTCGGTGTTCAAGCGGTTGAACATCCCCGTGTTGGTGAAGCTGAACAACCGCAAGCTTTTGCAGGCTGTGGCCGAGGCCGTAGGCGAACCCGAGAGGTTCGTTGACATCACTGTGGCCATGGACAAGCTGGATAAGATCGGGCTCGAAAAGGTGGAGGCCGAGCTACGTGAACGGGGCCTTTCGGACAGCGCTGTGCTCAAGCTGCGCCCATTGATGCAGTTCGTTGGCGACACGGCACAGAAAGTGGAATTCCTGCGCGGGTTCCTTGCGGGCAGCGCATTGGGCGAAAAGGGCCTGAGCGAACTGACCGAGGTGATTGATACGGCATCGGCCTTGGTATCCTCATCGACCAAGATAGAATTCGACCTGACCCTAGCCCGTGGGCTCAACTACTACACAGGCGCCATCATCGAGGTGAAGTCGGCCATACCCGACACCCTCACCGGCAGCATCTGTGGCGGTGGCCGCTACGATGACCTCACGGGCATATTCGGCATGCCGGGCACATCGGGCGTGGGCATCTCGTTCGGTGCCGACAGGATCTATGATGTGATGTTCGAGGCCAAGCTGTTCCCCGATGCATTGGCCGAGGGGCCGCGAGTGCTATTCGTCAACTTCGGTACGGCCGAAGCGGCCAGAAGCCTCCAACTGTTGGTGCAACTTCGTGAGGCGGGCATCGTGGCAGAGCTGTTCCCCGATCAGGCCAAGATGAAGAAGCAGATGGGCTATGCCGATGCGCGCAGCATCCCGTTCGTGGCCATCATAGGCGAGAACGAACTGAAGGACGGCACCGTGACACTGAAAGACATGCGAAGCGGGGAGCAGAGTGTCATTCCCGCATCATCGCTCATCGATAAGGTGCGCTGATCAATACTCGGAGGTGGTGTGGAACTGCACCTTCGGGTACTGCTCCTGTGCCATCTGTAGGGCCCAGGCGCTATCGGCCAGGAATACGGTCCGGCCATCTTTGTCGGCAGCCAGGCTGTTGTATTTCAGGTCGATGAAACGCTCAAGCTCGGCCTTGTCATCGCAGTCCACCCAAACCGCTTTGTGGAAATTGGCCGCTTCGTAGCGGCATTTGCTACCGTATTCGTGCTCCAAACGGTGCTGTATCACCTCAAACTGGAGGGCACCTACGCATCCTATCACCTTGCGGTTGTTGGTCTTGCGGATGAAAAGCTGAGCCACCCCCTCATCCATCAGCATATCGATGCCCTTGGCGAATTGCTTGGTGCGCATCGGGTCGGCATTCTCCACATACTTGAACAGTTCGGGAGCAAAGCTCGGGATGCCCTTGTAGTGAAGCATCTCGCCCTCGGTGAGCGCATCTCCGATCTTGAAATTGCCGGAATCAGGCAGACCCACGATATCGCCCGCAAAAGCCTCATCTATAACCTCTTTCTTCTGCGCCATGAACGAAGTGGGGTTCGAGAAGCGTAGGCTCTTGCCCAATCTGCAATGCGTGTAGTTCTCGCCTCGCCTGAAAATGCCCGAGGTGATGCGCAGGAACGCTATACGGTTGCGGTGATTGGGGTCGATGTTAGCGTGGATCTTGAACACGAACCCGGTCAGCTTCGGCTCGTTCGGATCTATTTCCCGCTCTTCGGTGCTGGCCGGCACAGGCGGTGGGGCAATGTCAATGAAACAATCGAGCATCTCGCGTATGCCGAAGTTGTTGAGCGCACTGCCAAAGAATACCGGTGCCAGCTCGGCACTGCGGTAGCGCTTAAGGTCGAACGAAGGATAAACACCTTCGACCAGTTCAAGGTCCTCACGCAGTTTCTCGGCCGCCTCATCGCCAATCATCTTCTGCAGTTCTGGGCTGCTGAGATCTGTAAACGCAATGGCTTCCTCAACGCGCTGTTTATCGGCCCCGCTGAACAAGTTGAGCTGCTTGCCATACATATCGTACACCCCTTTGAACCGCTCACCTATACCGATGGGCCAGCTCATGGGCCGCACCTTGATGCTCAGTTTCTTCTCCACTTCATCGAGCAGGTCAAAAGGGTCCTGTCCTTCGCGGTCCATCTTATTGATGAACACCATGACAGGCGTGTTGCGCATGCGGCACACCTCGGCCAGACGCTCGGTCTGGGCCTCCACGCCCTTGGCCGCGTCAATCACAACAATGACCGAGTCAACGGCCGTGAGGGTGCGGTAGGTGTCCTCGGCAAAATCCTGGTGGCCGGGGGTATCCAATATGTTCACCTTGCGGTCGCGGTACTCAAAGCCCATCACAGAGGTGGCCACACTGATGCCGCGCTGCTTCTCTATCTCCATGAAGTCGGACGTGGCCGTCTTCTTGATCTTGTTGCTTTTCACCGCGCCCGCCACATGTATGGCACCACCGAACAGCAGGAGCTTCTCAGTGAGGGTGGTCTTACCCGCATCGGGGTGACTGATGATGGCGAACGTGCGTCTGCGCAGCACTTCGTCACGCTGGTTCATGGCAAGTCGTTTTTAAGGGGCGCAAAGGTGGTCCTTTACTTCCCTTCGGGCACAGAGCAACTTTCAATTGACCTGAAAGGTGGAGATACCTTTGCCACATGCTGCGCCAATTCCTCGTCACCCTGTTCCTGTTTGGCCCCATCATCACCTTGGCCCAACCCATTATGGAAGGCTTCTCGGTCTATTCCATGGACCGAATGACCCGCGTAAGTGTGCGCACCAGGCAGAACAAGTCCTTTCTGATCGATAAGCATGGCGACACCACCTGCGTGATACCTGTGGCGCTCAAAGGCAGCGTTGCCATCTCGAAAGACGGCCGCACCATAGCCGAATGGGTGGCCGAGGGCGACACTGCCCGGCTGCGCAGACCGCGCCTCACCTTTTACCGGCAATGCAAAGAGGCACTGGTCACCTACACCGATCCTTCCATTGCCAACGAGATGGCCCGATGGGGCGGTAAAGGGTTCATCCGCAACGACAGCCTTTATCATCAAATGGCACAGAATCCGTTCTTCCTCGATGGGGAAAAGCTCTTTCTGGGGATGGAGGACGGCACAATGGCGGTTTTCGACATGAAGAGCCTGCAAGTGGTCTATGCGGGATCAGGGGCCAATCATTTCAAGCAGAACTATCATGCAATCCCGGCCGGGCCTTATTCCGAGCCGAAACCGTGAAGTGGGCTGCGAGCCACGAGCTGAGAATAAGCTACCCTATTCTCAATTCGCAAATCCGTATGATTCGGAATTCGATGATGAGAATCAGATTGCTTTCCCGTATTGACGGGACGTTCCACGTACCAATGACGCACGCTCGTAGCTTGTGGCTTGAGGCTTGAAGCTTGTGGCTTTCGCCTCGCAGCTTTTATAAGTTACTTCGCGGCCATAATGAGGGCCCGTAGCGCAAAGAGGAACAAGATCAATGTGGTGACACTCGGTTGCTCGAAGAACATCTTCGACAGCGAGGTGCTCATGGGCCAGTTGCAGGCCAATGGTTTGGACGCCACACACGAGAGTGAGCAGGACGATGCACGGGTGGTGGTGATAAACACCTGCGGTTTCATCGACAATGCCAAGCAGGAGAGTATAGACACCATCCTGCGCTTTGCTGAGGCCAAGAAACAGGGCAACGTGGAGAAGGTGTTCGTCACCGGATGCCTATCGGAGCGATACAAAGACGACCTGCGCACCGAGATACCCGACATCGACTCGTGGTTCGGCACGCGCGACCTGCCACTGCTGCTCAAAGCCCTCGGTGCCGATTACAAGCACGAACTGGTAGGCGAGCGTCTGCTCACCACTCCCACACACTACGCCTATTTCAAGATCAGCGAGGGCTGTGACAGGCCTTGCTCGTTCTGCGCCATACCGCTGATGCGTGGTGGGCACAAGTCGACACCCATCGAGGAGTTGGTGGCCAATGCGAAGAGCCTTGCCGCCAAGGGAGTGAAGGAGCTTATGGTGATAGCACAGGACAGCACCTACTACGGCCTGGATCTCTACGGCAAAAGGCGCTTGGCCGACCTCCTCACAGCTCTTTGCGAGGTGGATGGCATTGAGTGGATCAGGCTGCACTATGCTTTCCCTGCCGGATTCCCAGAGGATGTGCTGGATGTGATGGCCCGCGAGCCCAAGATCTGCAAGTACCTCGATATGCCTCTGCAACACATTGCCGACCCGATCCTGAAGAGCATGCGTAGAGGCACCACCCGTGCCAAGACCGATCGCTTGATAGCCACCATCCGAGAGAAGGTACCAGGCATCGCATTGCGCACCACGCTCATCGCTGGTTATCCAGGCGAGACTCAGGCCGATTTCGATGAGCTGAAGCAGTGGGTCGAGGCCACGCGGTTCGATAGGCTTGGCGTGTTCGCCTATTCACACGAAGAGAACACCCACGCCCACAGCCTGAAGGACAATGTACCCGCCCGCACCAAGAAGAAACGGGTGGCCGAGGTGATGGAGCTGCAGAGTGCCATCTCCCAAGAGCTGAATACCCATAAAGTGGGCACACGCCAACGTGTACTCATCGACCGTAAAGTGGGCGACCAGTACATAGGACGCACCCAGCACGACAGCCCAGAGGTGGACAACGAGGTACACATAGATGCCACCAGCGGCTATCTGCGCGTAGGTGATTTTGTGGATGTTGAGATTACCGGGGCCGATATGTATGACCTGACCGCTGTGGCGGTGTGATCAGTTAGGGCTGTCCTCCAACAACTGCTTCTGGTACAACGCGTAGTATGCCCCGCCAGCAGCCAGCAGCGTGGTATGATCGCCTTGTTCAATGATCCGACCCTCGTCAAGGACAATGATCTGGTCGGCATTGCGCACCGATGACACGCGGTGACTGATGATAACCGTGGTGCGGCCGGCCATCAGTTGACGCAAGTGGCCTAGGATGGTCTCTTCCGTCTCAGTATCAACAGCAGAGAGGCAGTCATCGAAAACCAGTATTGATGGCTCTTTGATGATGGCGCGAGCTATGGAGATGCGTTGCTTCTGTCCGCCCGAAAGGGTAATCCCCCTCTCTCCTACCCTGGTCTCATACCCTTCAGGGAAATTGACGATGCTATCGTGTATGTCGGCCCGCGTGGCAGCCAACTCGATCCTGGCCTGATCGGCACCGCCCGCCACCCCGAATGCGATGTTGTTGCCGATGGTGTCAGAGAAGAGGAACACCTCCTGGGGCACAACACCTGTCTGCCTGCGCAGATCATCGAGGTTGATTGTGCGGATGTCCTTACCATCGATCAACACTCGCCCTGAAGTGGCATCGTAGACTCGAGCCAGCAAGGCTGCAATGGTCGATTTGCCTGAACCGGTGCGACCCAAAATGGCCAAGCTGGTTCCGGCCTCGATGTGAAACGATACGCCATTCAGTGCACGTATCCCGCTATCGGGGTAAACAAGGCTCACGTTCTCAAATCGCACATCGCCCTTGACTTTGAGCGGTTCTTTTGACGGGTTGATGATGTCCGGAGTCGAATCGAGGAATTCGTTGATGCGCTGTTGCGATGCAGCCGCGCGCTGCACAATGCTCGTCACCCATCCCAATGCGGCCACCGGCCATGTGAGCATGTTGATGTAGATGATGAACTCGGCTATGTTGCCTGCACTTATGCGGCCTGCTATGGCCTCGTTGCCGCCCACATACACGGTGAGCAAGGTGCTGAGGCCGATGAGCATGATCATGGCCGGGGCGAAGAATGCATTGGTCTTGACCAACCTCAACGACACGTGCTTGAACCCGTCTGTCTCGCGGCTGAACTCGTTGGTCCACTCATCCTCCTTGGCATAGGCCTTCAGCACCCTGATACCTGAAAAAGCCTCTTGTACGAATGTGGAGAGCGTGCTGAGTTGACGCTGCACCTCCTCGCTCCGGGCATTGATGCGTGCGCTCACCACATAGATGAGTATGCTGAGCAGCGGCAGGGGTATGAGAACGTAAAGCGTGAGCGTCACACTCACTTCCAACATATTCCAGATGACCAAGATGAAAAGCACCACCAGGTTAACGGTATACATGATGGCGGGGCCCAGATACATGCGTACACGGCTCACATCCTCGGTGATGCGCGCCATGAGGTCACCCGTACTGTTGCGCTTGAAGAATGCAGCCGAAAGGCGTTGGTAATGCGCATAGATCTCGTTCTTCTGATCGAACTCGATCAACCTGCTCATGATCACGATGGTCTGGCGCATGAAGAACATGAACACCCCTTTCAGCAGTGCGCTGGCCACTATAACACCGCCCAGCATGAGCAGCGCCATCGGCATGTCGAGGCCCGCAAGCAGGTCGCGGCCAAGCACATCGAGCCGCACGGTGCCAGGCGCAGCAATATGGTCAAATGCGATGCGGATCACCTTGGCAGGCACTACCGCATAAAGGTTGCTCAGCACAATGAAAACAGTGCCCAGCAGCAGCCTGAGCCAGTACTTGAGAAGGTAATGATTGAGCCTTGCGAGTGCCTTCATGATCTGACCTTCCGAAGCACTTACCGAGGCTGAGAAGGATGTTTACTTTTGCCGCGAAATTAAAGAACGCACAACGCGGACAGGCTATCGGTCAAAAGGTCTGCGGTGCAACATTGAAAGAACACATCTGATTAAGCATGGAAGTTGAAGTGAAGGCGGCCAATGCCATGGGTGGCGTATTGGGCCAGATGATGGAAATGGACCACGAGCAAGTGGTCTTCTGCAACGATCCCGACACGGGTCTACGCGCCATCATAGCGGTGCACAACACGGTACTGGGCCCGGCTCTGGGCGGTTGCCGTATGTGGAACTACGCATCGGAGGCCGAGGCACTTTGGGACGTGCTGCGCCTTTCGCGCGGAATGACCTTCAAGAACGCGGTGAGCGGACTCAATCTGGGTGGCGGAAAGGCCGTGATCATTGGCGATGCCCGCAAGCAGAAGAACGAGGCCCTGATGCGCAGGTTCGGGCAGTTCGTTGACAGCCTGGGCGGCAAGTACATCACAGCCGAGGACGTGGGCATGGAGACATCTGACATGAACCACATCAGCGAGGAGACCGACCACGTGGCCGGTATTGACGAAGCCATGGGCGGCAGTGGTAACCCATCGCCCGTTACGGCTTATGGCGTGTTCATGGGAATGAAGGCCGCCTCTACATTCCGTTGGGGCAGCGACATGCTCAAGGGCCGTAAGGTGATGGTGCAGGGCGTTGGACACGTTGGCGAGACCCTAGTGGAATACCTTGTTGAGGAAGGTGCCGAGGTGTTCATCACCGATATCAACCAGGAGCGTCTTGACGCCATTAAAGAAGAATACGGTGTGACCATTGTGAGTGCCGATTCTGTTTACGATCAGGCCGTTGACATCTACGCACCTTGTGCGCTGGGTGCCACGCTTAACGACAACAGCATCCCACGATTGAAGTGTGCCATTGTGGCCGGGGCAGCCAACAATCAGTTGGCCAATGAGCTAGTTCATGGCAAGATGCTTCGCGAGCGCGGCATACTGTACGCACCTGACTTTGTGATTAATGCCGGTGGGGTCATCAACGTGTACTCTGAGGTGAAAGGCTTCGACAGCGAGATGAGCATGAAGATGGCCGAGAACATCTACAACACCACATTGGGGATCCTGACAATGGCCGATACCGAAGGCATAACCCCGCAAGAGGCCGCCATCCGTACCGCCAAACAGCGCATCGACTCCATTGCACGTACAAAGAGCAGGTGGTGAAAGGAGAGGTTTGAGCCATCAGCTTTTAGCTTCCAGTCTAAGAGCAAATTGACTCTTTTGTAATCGATTTTTCAGACGCAACTGGTTTTCCTCAACCTATTAGGTCATTGAGAATTTGAAATTGAAAAAGGTTCTTTGATCTGTTTTTTCATCAACCGTCCTAAAGCTAACAGCTTACAGCAAAGAGCTAATAGCTTCTAAATCAAGAATGTCATGTTGAGCAGGAGGCACCTGAGGGTGAAAGTGATGCAAGCACTGTTCGCCTATCAGGGTTCGGAGAGTACGGATGTGGCGGCAGGCGAGAAACTGCTCACGCACAGCATTGACAAGGTGTACGAGTTGTACATCCTTCAATTGCTTTTTCTGATCGAACTGCTCGATGCGGCCCGTGAGCGCATTGAGGAAGGCAAGAAGAAGCATCTGCCCACGCCTGACGATCTGAATCCCAATCTGCGTTTGGTGAACAACACTGTTCTATTGGTCTTGGAGGCCAGCACGGCCTTGCGCAAGGAACAGGAACAACGTAAGCTTTACTGGCGCGACCACCGCGAACTGGTGCGCAAGCTGTTCAGCGCCTTGCGCGAATCGGATGATTTTCAGGCCTTTATGGCCAGCCCAGCCAATGACGTCAAGTCAGACCGTGCCATCATCCACCTGTTCTACGAGCGGTTCATGCTCAATGACGAGCACCTGCTCTCCATTTACGAGGAACGCAGCATCCACTTGGCCAACGATGCCGAGCAGGTGGCTCAGATGGTGGAGCGTACCATTCAGAGTGTGAAGTCGGCCGAATTGGGCAGCAAATTGCCGCTGCTGCCGCTTTACAAGGACACGGAAGAGGACACATCTTTTGTCCGCGATCTGTTCCGCAAAACCTTGCAGCGGCACGATGAGAATCTGAGACTCATCAAGTTGCGCACAGCCAATTGGGAGACCGAGCGTCTTGCTAGCACTGATCTGTTGCTCATGGAGATGGCACTCACCGAGTTTGTCACGCTCACTGAGGTACCGCCCAAAGTGAGCATGAACGAGTACATCGAGATAGCTAAGGAATACAGCACGCCGAAGAGTGCGACATTCATCAACGGCATATTGGACAGCCTGCTCATTGACCTACGCGCCAAAGGACTGGTGCGCAAAGAGGGCAAAGGGCTGGTGGAGTAGGTTCACACCTCCACCCGTAATCCATCGTACGCCAACGCCACATTTGGAGGTAAGCCACGACTCACCTCTTCGTGCAACCCCAATTGATGACTGATATGGGTGAAGTATGCCTGTTTGGGTTGCACCGCGGCTACAAGTGCCAGGGCCTCATCGAGGGTCATATGCGAATGATGCGACTCGGTGCGCAGAGCATTCAGAACGAGTACATCCGAATGCTTAATGAGCTCACGCGTCTGTTCAGGCACTGATTTCGCATCGGTGATATAACTCAGACCGCCTACCCTGAACCCGATGGTGGGCATGCCGGCATGTATAACGGGCAATGGAATGACTTCGGTGCCGTTCACCTCGAATGGCTTGGTTACATCCAATTCAATCGTTTCGAGCATCGGTGCACCGGGATACGGCTCCATATCGAAAGCGTAAGCGAACATGCGTCTTATGGCGCCCAACGTATTTGCACTGCCGTACAGCGGCATATGCCTGCGCTGCATGAAATTGAAGGGTCGAACATCATCGAGACCCACCAGATGATCGCTATGTGCGTGAGTGAACAGAACCGCATCGACATGTGTGGTTCTGCTTCGCAACATCTGTTGTCGCAGATCTGGTCCGGTGTCCACAAGGAGGTTCCTACCATCCACGGTTATCAACACGGATGTGCGGAGCCGATGATCACGGGGGTCCGCACTTGCACAGACGCGGCACTTACAACCTATCACAGGCACACCCTGCGATGTCCCTGTACCGAGAAAAGTGATGACCGGCCGGTCTGTTGACATCGGTCAAATGTAAATCCCTGACTATTGTGCCGCGCTATATTAGCCACCCCACATGAGAACCCTTTGTGCTATTCATTTTCCTTGTTCTGACCGGGCCATTGGTTCTCGGTCAGAGTGGGCAGCCCTATATAACCGATGTGCCGCTGCCCACCGAACAGAAGGGAAGCCGCATCATCGATATGGTGCAGGACCGACAGGAGACCATGTTGTTCCTCACCAGAAGGCGGCTGATTGCTTTTGATGGTGGCAGATGGAGCGTGGTGCCGATGCAATCTGCTGCCAATTCCATTGCCATGCACCGGGCTTCAGGACGCGTTTTCATCGGGCTTCGCGATCAGTTCGGTGAGTTGGTGCTCAACCGGAAGGGTCAGTACGAACTCCAAGTGCTCAGTTCCCAGCTCAGTTCTACCTATGATTATCGAACCGTTCTAGTGAACGACACAGCAGCGTTGTTCCTTGGCGAGAAGCAATATGTATCGTTCAGTCTGAAACGGAACGAGATAATCCACCGCGGACTTGTGGCAACTGGCACTCCGATCCTTGGTGGATATGAGAATCAAGGCCTTTTGATGGTCAATCTGAGCGATATCGGCCCCAACTACTGGATGGGGACATCGCTGAAAGAAGCGCCAGAACTGGGCGGTTTCAGTGAAGAGCGTATCCTTTTCAATTTGAGGCTCGACAGTTTGCGCACGCTGGTCGGCACCGAGAGCGATAGGCTACTGATTGTCTCAGGGAAGAAGTTCGAGGAAGTATTCGGTCCTGTCAGGAATTATGCACTGGAGAATTTCCTGAGCGATGGGGTCCGATTGAGCGACACGACCTTCGCTATCAGCACTTTGGCCGGAGGGGTCATGGTGGTTGAAAGCCGTGAACTGCGGCCTATTTATACATACAGTTATCGCACAGGCCTGCCCGATAACGAGATAGCAGCCGTTTGCACCGATATGAACGGTGGCCTTTGGATGTCGCACGAGTTCGGGCTCAGTCGCATAGACCTACGCCAGCCGGTAATGGATTACACCGCCTACCCCGGTCTCGAAGGCAACGTACAGGCCGCCATTTACCATCGTGGGCAGCTGTATGTGGGCACAACGAGCGGGCTTTGGCAATTGAGCGAGACAGCCGACCTGAAGGAGGTGCAGCGCGCCAACGAGCGTCAGCTGGAACAGCGCGATCAACAAGTGACGCAGCCTGTGGTAGTGCAAGCTGAGCCTGAACCAGTGAAAGAGAACGCTAAAGCAGAACCCGAACCGCAACCAGCCGAGGAAGTCAAACTCTCGCGAAAGGAGCAGCGTGCGTTGAAGCGGCAGCAGCGTAAAGAAGAGCGTGATGAGAAGAACAAGGCGAAATCGGGTGAGAAAGCGGAAGAAGAGGTCGAGGTGGTCGAAGAGAAGCCAAAAGCTGAGCCAGTCAAACCTGCGCAGCAGCCTCCAATGTCGCCCGGAGGTGGTATGGCCGGTCCAGGAGCAGGTGGGCCAGGTGGCGGACCAGGTGCTGCCGTGGTGCCATGGCGCCCGGTGGTCGTGCCCCAGGCGCTCCGACCGGTTCTGCACCCGGAGGCCTTGGTGCGAAACGCGAGTCGGGCCTGATACACATCTATAAAAAAGTCAACGGAATCGATGGTAAATGCCGTCAGATGGCCGCCCATCTGGACCACGTACTGGTTGCCACTAATACAGGACTGTACGATATCGTTAATCGCAATGCACGTCCCATCATTAAAAGGTATATCCTGAACCAATAGCGTCCTAAATAAAGTACGGGAGAGGCGATTAGGTCTCTCCAAGTTACCTTGGAGGTTGCGTAACGGAACCAACCTCTCCCATGGCAATTCTAACACTGTTCGCCCAGATCATAAG
>Ga0169931_10006693_pt1 | contig 17282 bp, 19 predicted proteins | sample Kivu_15m_20L_FD_129675 | JGI IMG/M metagenome (GOLD analysis project Ga0169931, IMG submission 129675) | Freshwater microbial communities from Lake Kivu, Western Province, Rwanda to study Microbial Dark Matter (Phase II) - Kivu_15m_20L... | ecosystem: Environmental > Aquatic > Freshwater > Lake...
ACAAATCGCCGCTGAAACTAATTAGACACTCCGCCGTCTAGATTAAAAAATTCATGGGGGTCAGGGGGGATTTACGATTACTGGAGATGGCAGTGCGGCGACGATTTAATATCGATACGGAAAAGGCTGCACGAGAGGTAAACGAGTTGATGAGCAGTCCAGATCCTCGTGTTCAGCTTCGTGCACTTGGAATAGCTGCGTTGATGGAGTCGATGAACCAAAAGGACGAACACAAGGTAATTGATGGTCAGCTTACAGCCAGAGACAGTGAGTTATCTCGCATCGCTTCCGACCTCGGAATTGACCCGCGTCTTATCGTTGATGGATCAATCTCGACAGATAGCAGCGTTGTTGGCACTTCGCAACCAACCTCGTCAATTCGACCAAGCAAGTAAAGACATTCAACGCAAGCGTGACGAGCGTTCCGAAGCTGCGCGAGTGTGGATACCAGAGATTGCAGACATTAAGCGACGTGAAGCATGCTTGCAAGATCCAGAGTTGTTCCTTCGGACTTACTTTTCTGCAATCTTTTACAATCCGTTTGCAAGCCACCACAGGGCAATGATTCAGGCAATTTACGATCGTTGTTTTTCCGGTGGAGACAAAGCGATTGCAGCGCCGAGAGGAGACGGTAAGGCTTTAGCGATAGAAACGAGTATCCCGACTCCGAACGGATGGAGGCAAATGGGAGAATTGCAGCCAGGGGATAAGGTTTTCGGAGGTGACGGAAAGCCTTGTAATGTAGTTGCCGTAACGGACGTGATGCTAGACAGACCTTGCTATGAGGTGGTTTTTGCGGATGGAGACAGAGTTGTTGCGGATGCTAACCATGAATGGGTAGTCAACAAGCGATGGAGAGAATCAAAAACCATTGCTACCACAAAGCAGATGCACGACTATGGACTAAACGTATCGGACGGGAAAAGAAAATGGTTCGATGCAGCGTGGACGGTAGATATAGCCGAGTCGGTTGAGATAAACCAGCAAGACAACAGAAACGTGATCGACCCTTATGCGCTAGGCGTTTGGCTTGGAGACGGAAACACAAGCGATAGGCAGGCAGCAATTGCTACAGGTGCAGAGCCGATGCGGTTGGCAAAATACACAAAGAGCAAACCGTTACCGGACACCTCTTTTTCGACAAAGCTAAGGCAGTTAGGGCTTTTAGGAAACAAGCATATTCCAGACAGCTATTTATTCTCCCCCGAAGAGTCTCGTCTCGCTTTACTTCAGGGTTTAATGGATACCGATGGATACATTTCTAAAAGAGGTCAGTGCGAATACGTCAGCAAGATTAGGCATCTTATTGAAAGCGTTTCGACGCTGGTTAGTTCTCTCGGAATTAAGTCCGGCAACGTCATAACGAAGATGGTAGACGGAACCCCGTACTATCGATTGACGTTTACTGCGACTGAAAAGCCAGTGTTTCGATTGCAACGAAAACTAGACAGGCAAGTAATAACTAACGCAAAGTGCTTGAAAACGAAAGCGATAAAGTCGATTACTAAAGTCGACAGCGTTCCAGTGAAGTGTATCCAAGTAGACTCGGCAGACAGAACCTACTTGTGCGGAGCTAAGTTTACCAAGACGCATAACTCTCAGGTTAGTATTTCGATGGTAGCTTATGCATTGCTTGCTACTCCGATCAGGTTCCCTATCTTCATTGCGCAGACGACCAAGAAGTCATCGAAGCTATTCAAGCAACTCAAAAACAAGTTCAACAACCCACGCAAGTTCCCTGAGTTTTTTGGAGACTTCCCAGAGATAACAGCATGTGTCAATGCGCTTGATGGGGCACCGCAGCGAGCACCGAAGCAGCACGTCAACGGAGTCAAGACGGATATCCTTTGGACGCAAGATAAGATCAGGCTGCCCTACATTGAAGGTTGTCCGTTTAGCGGGAAGATGGTCGTCTACTTTGGGCTCGATGCAGCAATTCGCGGCGAAGGCGACGACGAAGACAGGCCAGACTTAGCCGTTATCGACGATCCAGAAACGAGAGAGGTTGCGTTTAGTCCAACAAATCAGCACCAAGTGATCGAGGATATGATCGATGGTGATGTTGCTGGACTTGCAGGACCAAACAAGCGAATTAGTCGAGTCGTTCTAACTACGATCCAAAACATAAGGTGCTACTCGTATCGAGTAACGTCACGCAGTCACAAACCTACATTTGAAGGTGATCGCTACAGCATTCTATCAAGCTGGCCAGAACGAGACGACCTTTGGCAAGAGTACATTGCAAAGCGGCAAGCAGACCAGTCCGCTGGTGATCGAAACGGAAAGACAGCCACGCAGTTCTACATCGACAACATGGAGGAAATGAAACGCGGTGCAACGTTGACGAATCCATATCGATTTGTTTCCGAGAAGGATAGCGACGGCAACCCGATCGAGGTTGATGCACTCCAAGCTTTTTACAACCGCGTTGCCGACTGGGGGCTCGATCGAGTCCTCGCCGAACTGCAAAACGAACCGAAAGAGGACGAGATACCGGAAAGCCTCGGCATCAATCCAGGCTTGGTAGCAGGTCGTATGAGCGGTCTAGCACATGCAGAAGTACCTCCAGGGTCAAAGATCTTTTTTGGTTGCGACGTTGGGAAATACAAACTCGACTGGGTGAAGGTGGCTTTTCATGGCAATTGCGTTGGAACTGTTATCGATTACGGCGAATGGCGTGTCATCGGGACTGATAAAACCAGCAGTGATGAAGCTACAGAGCTTGCCATCCTTCGAGCACTGCACGAGCTTCGACGGTATGCACTTGCAGAGAATAGACCAGACTTCGGCTTTATTGACTCAGGAGACTTCACGCCTGCCATTTACGAGTTTATTCGCCAAACCGGTGCACCGTTCGTTGCTTCCAAAGGTCACGACGATTCGCGAATTAGCTATTCCGGTGAGAACACGGACAAGAAGCGATACTTCGACAACTGCCGAGCAGACTGGCAGCAAGAGCAAGGAATCTGGCTTTACAACTTTAACGCACACCACTGGAAGAACGAAGTACACCAACGATTCACGACGAAAACGTTTGACGATTCACACCAATTTAACGAAGGGAGCTTATCCGTATGGGCAACACAAGATCCGAAAGTTCACTTGCCGTACTCCCAGGAGATATGTGCGGAAGAACGTCAGGAAGTATTTATCGAGGGCAAAGGACTGGTGAAAAAATGGGTGGTAAAAAGCAAACGCAACCACAAGCTAGACGCGACAGCGATGGCGTTGTGCGCGGCAGCGTGCATGGGGGTGCGAGTGATCGCAAGAACGCAAGCGTCGAAGCCTGTTTCGAAACCAGTACGGCAAGCGTTCACGAATCAATTCGGGCAGCCATTCGTAGCGACTCAGCGATGATACCACCTCCACCAACAGACATGGTTACCAGTGGCGCAATAAAGCAAGAGGAAGCAACGGTCACGCTGACCAGCGCAGAACTTCCTTTGATGAAGAACATCTTCGACGGCTACTTTAGCAACCGCGTGGATATTCGCCTTGACGCGAGTCAGACAAAAACTCTACGTGCTTTGCTGTTCGGCTTGCAGTCTAGATTCGCACGACTGCGGAACGGAAAGGAAGTGACCAACGGGCAAGATGCCATTAAGTGGATATTGGAGAACATTGATTGATACTCGCCGCGTTTCTTGCAATCGAGATAACGCTGCAATGGTCGCAACCGATCGACCAGTTCGTCGACTTGATAGAGTTGAATCACAAGTACGCAGCAGACGGCAAGCACACTTTTTCGCAGGTTATTTTCTGGCAGCGACTGCCACAGAACGGAAAGTATCGAGTACGTGAATGGGTCATACCTGATGATCGCGAGTCGCTAAGTTCATTTCCAGTAAAGCGGCACGGTCTTTACGAATCGCAGTTTGTCAAAAACGGCATCTACTATCGTGTACGCAGTCCTCTTTTTCGAGAGTCCTGGACAATGAAAGACCCTGAAGTTGAAGACGGAAAGATACATCCGAAACATACTCGCGTGCCGTTTCCGAAAAACCGTTTTTCCGAAAACGATACAAAAGAGGAGTAGTTGCCATATCGTTTGTGCATGGCAGTCACAATTGACGAAGTTATCGACTCACTACTAGACAATGCCGACTTCGAGGAAGCAAACTCGGTGTCGAAGGCTAGTCTATTTGTCACTGCTGCCAAGCGGTTCTTTATTCTGACTCCTCAGAATCAGTCTGACCAAGGCTCGTCGATGGCTATCTCGGCAGCGCAGATTGAAAACTTGATGCTACGCGCTCAAAGTTTCGTTGCCGCCAATCGAACCTCTGCCGGTTCTGTTCGTCACCTCGTCGTCTCGGAGAACTTCCGATGATTGCGAAAGGTAAAAAGCAAAAAGGCTCGGCAAGCATCCAGGAAACTTTCGACCAGTTTCGTAACGACTATGACATGAGTCGTGCTAGTCGCTTCGTTCGTCGCAGAACTGGCGTGGCAGCACAGGGAAGCGGAGCAGATTACCACTACAGGTCTGAGGTTCAATACTACCGAGACATCGAACAAGCTCGCGACATGGACCGCAACGACGCGGTTATCGGTATCCTTGCTGATCGTCGTGTCGATAACATCGTTCAGAGCGGCTTTAAGCTCGATCCAAAGACCGGAGATAAAGGAATTGACTTAGAGTTGTGGGAGCGATGGCAAGAGTTTGCAACCAATCCAGACTTGTGTGACATCGCAGGTGAATGCACGTGGCAAGAGATCGAGCGACATTGCGCGAGAGCCGAATCGATCGATGGCGATATTGTCGTCACTGGAACCGAAGAAGGTTGCTTCCAGGTCATCGAAGCTCACTCGATTCAAACGAAAACCAAAACAGAAGGCACGTTTCTTGGGGTCACGACCGACAAGTACGGCAAGCGGCACCAGTACCATGTGCTAGAAGAACTTGATCATTTCGGCACCAAAGGCAATTCGACACCGATAGACGTCCGCGATGCTCAAGGACGCCGGCAGGTGTTTCACGTATACAATCCAAAGCGAGTTCTACAGACGCGAGGCGTTACTCAGATAGCACCAGTCTTTTCCTATGCTGGAATGCTCGAAGATATCAACTTCGCCAAGCTAGTTCAGCAACAGGTGGTAAGCTGTTTTGCCATCTTCCGGAAGATGGGTCTAGCGTCGAGTTCCCTTCCAGGTGGTTACGGATACTCAGAGACGGAATCTACGCAGAGCGGTACGCGGCAGATCGAGGGCATCGGGCCGGGGATGGAGATAATTGGCCAGCCTGGTGAAGAGTTGCAAGGATTCAGCCCAAACGTTCCAAATAGCGAATACTTTCAACAAGTCCGTCTAATCCTTCAAGTTCTTGGAGTTAACTTTGGCTTGCCTCTTTGTCTTGTCCTGATGGACGGAAGCGAGACGAACTTTAGCGGGTGGCGTGGTGCTGTTGACGAAGCGCGAAAGGGATTCGTTGCCGATCAACTCAATCTAGTTCGACGACTACACAAGCCAGCCTATGAGTGGTGGCTTGCAAGGCTGCTAGACTCAGACCGGTCGCTGAAGAAGTACCAAGACAAGCCGAAAATAAAGATCCTCCAGCACAACTGGAACCTACCCACATGGTCGTACATTGAACCGGTCGCAGACGCCGAGGGCGATGCAGTCCAACTAAGGAACGCACTCACAAGCCCAAGGCGGCTACACAGCGCACGCGGCGGCGACTGGGAAGAGACAGCCGAAGAGATCATTGCGGACAATATTTACGCGATTGAGCGAGCTGCAAAGCAGGCTAACGACTTTAACGCCAAGAATCCAGCAAGCCCGCCGCTAACGTGGCGTGATCTCATTCCGTTGGTGATGCCAACAGGTCAAACGTTATCACTGCAAGACCCTGCGATAGTCGAGGCACAATCCGCAGCGGCTACAGAAGAGGCGTTGGCGGGTGCATTGCCGACTGGCGAAATGGCGAACCTTTCGACGCTGCAATTCACTCGCAACAGAAAAGCTATCAAGAAGATTTTGGAAGAGTTGGCAAAAGGCGAAACGAGCGAATCAGCAGCTCGCGTCTACCTTGGTGGTATTGGGCTCGCAGAAGCAAGCGTCAATGCGTTGATTGCAGACGCGTTAGACGGTGTAGTGGAAACACCTGAACTACAAGACAACGCAGAGGTGGCTCAATGAGCAAAATAGTAATTTCAGGCGAAATCGGAAACGAAGAAGGGCAAGTATCGTCCGAGTGGTTTAAGTCGCAGTTGCCAGCAAATGGAACCGAGCCAATCGAGGTTGAAATCCACAGCGAGGGCGGATCTGTCATCGAAGGCTTCGCAATCTACGATGCGATTAAAAACTATGCAGGACCGAAAAAGTGCGTGATTGCATCTGCAGCATTTTCGATTGCTTCGTTTATCCCGATGGCGTTCGATGATGTCGAGATCACACCAAACGGCTACATGATGATGCATAACCCGTACATGGTGTGCGAGGGCGATGCAGCCGAATTTGCTAAGCGTTCAACGCTATTGAATGAGATGAATACAAATATGGTCAGCGCTTACGCCGCAAGGTCTGGCAAGAGCATTGACGAAGTTAAATCGATGCTGAACACAGAAACCTACATGAACGCAACTACAGCGTTGCAAAACGGTTTTGTCGACCGCATTACACAGGCGTCGGTTTTGGGCCGAGCGTTTGCAAAAACCAAATCAATGCCGCATGGGGTTGTACAAGCACTGTTCGGTGCTGGTCCTAGTGGCGATAACTGCGAACCGACAAAGGAAAAAACTATGTCAGAACCGCAAAAACCCGTCGCCGCTACGGTTACAGAAATCAAGCGGAAGTTTCCAAAGGCGAAAGCTGACTTCATTGTGAAGTGCATGGAAAAAGAGATGGCAATGGAAGACGTTGCTGTTGCTGTTGTCGACGAGACGATGGCCGAAAACGAAACGCTTGCGATGAAGGTGCAGGCGATGGAAGAGGAACTGAAGGCACTTAAAGCTAAGGCTTCAGAATACGTCGAGGCCGAAGAGGAAAAGGAAGTTCCAATGATGGCCAAAGCAAAGGGTGTCAAGCCTGTTGCGAAGCTCAACACTGGTGCGGCTGGTGGTATTTCTGCCAAAGCAAAGTGGAAAGATGCCATCCGTGCAGTTGTCGACAAGGGTGTGCCTCGAGCGCAAGCAGTGTTTGTAGTCGACTCTGAGTATCCAGGCTTGCGAGATCAAATGCTCGCTGAAGTCAACAGCTAACAATCAACAACAAAACAAAACAAAACTGAAGAGGAAAAAGAATGTCTCAGTACGCAGATGGAAACACAAAAACATTTATCGCGGACGAAGCGATTGCAATTCACTTGCGAGTCAAGCTGGATAGCGATGGTCGAGTTACCGTTGCGGGTCTAGCCGACAAAGAAATCGGAACGGCAGCCACACCAGCCTTTGCTGCTGGTGATGCAGTCACGGTACGACTGCGAACCGGTGCCGGCACTCATAAGATGGTGGCTATCGAAGCTCTTTCAGTTGGCGCAACTGTTTACACCGAAGCTAACGGCAAGGTGCAAGATACTGCCGCTTCTACTAGCTTTCAGGTAGGGACAGCACTGGAAGCCGCTGCAGCAGACGGCGACATCATCGAAGTTTTGTACAACGCACACGGAGATACCGCAGTCGTTTAGTGCTGCGTCTCATACTCAACCAAACAAAACAAAGTAAAGGAACAAAATTATGCCAGTAGGAGCAACACCAATCGCGAATCCAGCAACACTACGGCCGGACTTGGCCGAGTTCATGGAGTTCGATCTTGAATCAGAACGCCAGGGGTATGTGGCTACGCAAGTCCTTCCAGTCGTCGAAACAGGCTTGCAAAGCGACAACCCAGGCAAAGTGCCATTAGAGTCATTGTTGTTCGACGGAGACACAACACGGACCAGCGGTAGCGGGTACAACCGAGGAAGCTACAAGTTTGAAACTTTTGCATTCTCGACCAAGGAAAACGGCTGGGAAGAACCGATTGACGAGCGAGATGAAAAACGATACGCGAACCTTCTTCAAGTTGACCGAATTGCGAACGCTCGAGCTCAAGGCGTCGTAGCTCGAAATCAAGAAAAGCGAGTTGCATCGCTGGTTTTTAATCCAACGACTTGGGACGGTGCTGCTTTGACCACGGCTATCACGAACGAATGGGATAGCAATCACAAAACGAACGCTATTCCAATCGATGACGTTGAAGGAGCAGTCAGAAAGGTTTACGAAAACAGCGGTCTTTGGTGCAACGCGCTTGTTATCAACAGGCAGGTTTTCCGAAATCTACGCAACCTCGATCAAATCATTGATCGAATCGCTTCGTCCGGTGCTGGTTCTCCGAGCAAGCCACGAGACATCACGGTCGATATGCTCAAGGCTGTTTTTGACCTCGACTACATCATTGTAGCTGGTGCGTCAAAGAACACGGCCAACGAAGCAAAAGCTGCAACGCCTGCTCAAATTTGGTCTGGTGAGTACGCGATGGTTTGCAGAATCGCAACCAGCGCCGACATGCGAGAACCATGCTTGGGACGCACATTCCACTGGTCTGCAGACGGATCGGTGATTGGCGGAACGATCGAAGAGTACGAAGAAGTACAAAGTCGATCGAGAATCCTCCGAGTTCGACACGATACCGATGAGGTAATCATGTATCCACAAGCAGGGCACCTACTCAGCAACGTAACGACCTAATGCCAACACGATTCGAGCAACAATTCAAACGGATTGCCGTACCAAACCTGGTGCGGCAGTTCGGTGAGTGTCTCCAATACTTTCCTGGTGGCGTAGGAACTGGGAGAGATGTTGATGCGTTAGTTGTTCGTGATCCACTGGCAATAGCTTCTGAGGTTGGTGAAGTCCTGGTCAATGCCTTGATTATTCGCGTGAAGAATAGCGAGTGTCGAGGCATTACGGCAGAAGAGTTAGACACAGGACGCGACAAGGTTTTTGTTGCGTTAAAGAACGACGGAGAAAGCTCGCTGCGTTCAATCGTCCAGTTGTTGTCAGACGCTAATGGTTTCGTTCGTTTCTTGGTTCAGTAATGCCGGCAGTCATCGAAAACATAGCACTAGAGATAGTGAGACGATTAGAACGGATAACCGTTCTGAACGGCTATTCTTTTGATGCGGTTCGTGTAGTTCGTGCTGATAGATTGTCTGTTGACTGGTCACCTGAGGACTCGTTGATAATCGTCAAGCAAGGTGACTCAACAATAAACCAGGACTCAAGTCATCCAGGTAACCCGCCAGCGATTGCCTTCGATACCGAGTTCGAAATCGAGTGCTTTGTGCGGTCAAGCGAACACTCAGACCCAGTGTCGTACAACTCCGTTCAAACCGAACGCGGCGCACAGATTATTGAAGCCATCACAACCGAGGCAACAGACCCAGGTCAATGGTACACGTTCGCAGGAAATGCGGTGCTTTCGTCTATCGGTGACGTCCGTAACTTCGGCGTTTCCGATGGCAACCATAACGGCGTGACTGTCGTGATCAACGTGATGCATCGGCAAAGCGAAAACAACCCGTACCAAGTGAGGGCTTAGCGATGCAAGTAAAAATCGACAAGTCTTCAATGAACGGGATTCGAAAGATTCTCAACGACCTCGGCGCAAACATTACAAAAGAGCTTGCGGTAGCTGTCAACAAGACAACGAAGCAAGTCAGCACAGCCGCAGCTCGCAAGCTAAAACAAGTGATTCCAGTGCCGATCAAGGTGCTAAAGAAAGCAGTTTTTGCACGCGACAAGGCTACAGCAAAACAGCCGCGTTCAGCCGTCGTGCTTTACGGAGGCCATCCGATTCCACTGAAGTATTTCGGTGCACGAGCGATGAAAAAAGGTGGTGTCTCCTTTCGTCAATCAGGACCGACCAAAGGTCGCGGGCATCTGCCAAACGCGTTTATTCCACCGAGCAAGTACAGCGGCAACGTCTACCAAAGACAGGGCAAGCCACGCGGACCACTCGTCCAGCAGAAAGGTCCGTCGCCTGGGGATTATGCAAACGAGGGCGTGAAAGACGCAGCACTAGAGACAGCTACAGAGCGATTCCCGATGCAGGTTCAGGCTCGAATTCGATTTCTAACACTGAAGGCTAAAGGCCAACTTAAAGGAAACCAAAAGAGATGACACAAATAAAACGCAAGCGAGTTCTAGCCGCAAAGATTGAAGCGACACCAGGTACAGTCGAAACACTGGCTGGTGCTGATGCCGCGTTCAATGCTTACAACATCATGGCGCAACAGGAAATCGAGTTTGAGTCAAGAGAGGCACAAGGCGGTTTCGGTATGCACACGTCGGTGTCTGGTGGTCGCAAGGGACGTATTACGTTCAGCGTTGATGCGTCGTGGGACGGTACAGCAACCGAACCATCGTGGGCCGATACGTTCCTTCCTGCGTGCGGTTGGGTTAAGTCGGGACAAGTGTTTACACCACGCACGGAAGTTCCTGGAGCAAACGTTAAGACGCTAACGATCGCAGTCTACCAAGACGGCATGCGGAAAATCCTATCGGGTGCTGCTGGTACGTTCACGATGGTCAGTCCGACAGGCAGGACAGCCGTATTCAGCTTTGACTTCATGGGTATTTGGGCTCCACCGACAGATATTGCGTTGCTAGCCCCAACCTACCCAACAGCACTAGGTTTGCGGTACGCAAGTTCAACAACGACATGGGACAGCGTTGCATTGTGTCTGGAAAACATCACGCTTGACTCTGGCAACACGGTAGTTTTGAAGGAGTGTGCAAGCACTGCTTCAGGTTACGACCATGCCATCATCACAAATCGAGTTGTAACGGTTACCGGCAATCCAGAAGCCAAGCTTGTCGCAACGCAAGACAGATTTGGTCAATTGATCCTCAACAGCGAAGCCGCATTGACTTGGGACCTAGACGGGCCAACTAACTCAGTGCTTACAGTTGCAGCGCCTAGAGCACAAATCATTGCACTGACGGAAGGCGATCGAAACGGACTCGTCACCGATGACATCACTTGGCAATGCAACCGAAACGGAAGCAACATCGACCAAGAAGTTTCCATGACATTCACAGCAGCAACCTAACCCATGCCAGCATTTTTAGAACCGAATCAGACGTTTCCGGTCGTTTTAGATATCGACAAAGACAAGCCAAAGGACGTGCAACCTGCGTTCATGGCTGTAGCGTTGTCGATGCGTGAGCAACGCAAACTGCTAACGATGCTGGACCGTCTCAACGAAGATTATTACAAGTCGCACGACGAAGCGTTTAAGGATGCAGCCGAGACACTTTCAAAGGTCGTCAAAGACTGGAAGAACATGGGGTCGCTTGTGTTTAGTCCAGAAGCGTTTGAAGACGTATTGAGCTACGCCGAGGCGCGTGAGTTGTTGCGCAAGGTCGCAAACAATCAACACGTTCAGTTAGAGGAAAAAAAAAGCTAAAGATTGCAGCCGCGATACGGCAGGGCTTGCTATGCAAACACTGCCACGCGGGTAAGTGTTGCGATATGGGAACCGAGAGCGAACCTATATCGATGGAGTGCAGCCAGTGCAACGGAGCAGGTTGCGAGCACTGCAAGGATGGTTATGTTGACATCATCGGTTGCCCTCAACGCGAGTGCAACGAAATAGTCGACGCGGTGGAGTTGATAGACCTTTTCAAAAAAGGCTTACCACCTGTTAGCGGTGGAACGCTAGACCAGTCGGTTTGGTTTTTGGAAGCGGCGAGATACTTGGAACACGAAGAATCGAAACTGAAAGCCGAAAAGTATGGCAACTGAGAGCGTGAAAATCCTAATCGAAGCGGAGGACCAAGCATCCGCCAAGATCGCTGCTGCCTCGCGAGAAGTTGAAAACCGAATCAAGAATATCAAGGACGTTGGCGGCAAAGCTAAAGCGTCAACGGAGTTTATCGGAACGCTTGTGGGCTCGCTCGGTGGTTCAGAGATAGCAGGATTTGCATCACAGCTCGGTGGTCTTACTGAAAAAGTCAGTGCGTTTTCCGAGGTCCAAAAAACTGGTGGTGCTGGTGCTTTGGCGTTCAAGGCTGGCCTGGTAGCGGCTGCTGGTGCAATAGCTTTTCAAGTTGGTAACGCACTCGGAAACGTTATTTTCCAAACAGAGAAGTGGACCGAAGCACTAAAGAAAGCAACGGACGAATCGAAGAAGCTAGAGGCAACCGCAGCTAGTCTACGCAGCGAACGCTTTAGCGACGCACAAGCAGACATTGAATTAATTCGCGATCCTGAGAAAAAGCGATCCGAATACGAAAAGCTACTTGGCGATCTGAAGACAAACATCGTCAGTGTCGAAGGACAAGTAAGGTCTAGTCAAAAAGCCGTTCAGGAATGGGACGAAGCATGGCAAATCACTGGCAACCGTAAAGGGTTTGCAGAGCAGGCAAAACTGCAATTAGAGCAGGACAAAGATCGACTTAAGCAACTACAAGAGCAGCAGAAAGAGATACAGCGTCTGATCGGTATCGAATCGGAACGCGAGCAAATTCGTCAACGCAATGCAGCCATCGACGCAGACGAAAAGTATCTCGAAACTCTAGGCAAGCAAATTGCCATGTTGCAAGCCACCAAGGAAGACGAGTCGGGCTTGGCAGCTATTCGCGAGCAAGCAGCACAAGCCACGTCTGGACTCCTGGAAACAGACGCGGCCAAACAAGCTGAAGATAAATTAAAGCAAATTCAACTGCTGCAACAAGAGATCGAGCTAGAAAAGAAAGCGCGCGAAGAGAAAAAGGCTGCCCTGAAAGAAATTGCAGACCTTGAATTTAACTCTGTCATGGCGGCAGAGAAAGCGTTTATTGCCGAACGCGATCGACTAGCTGAGCAAAAAGTACTGCTTGAGCAAGGTGCCGAAGCAGCCCACGCTATGCGACTAGCCAAGCAAGGAATCTCCGAAGAAGACGCGAAGTCATTCGCAGCACAACAAGCAGAACTAGACAAGCAAAAGCAAGTGCAAGAAAAGATGAAGGCTCGCGAGTCAGCACAACCATTGCAAGCGGTGTCGTCTCGATTCCTTACTCGTGGACCAGTCGACGACAAAATGCTAGACGTCGCCAAGAGTCAATTGAAAGTACAGCAAGAGCAACTAGCAGAGCTAAAGAAACCGAAACCAGAAGGACCAAAAATTCGTGACGTTCGACTAGTGGAGGTTGGATAATGCCAGTCGTCGGTAGTGCTACAAAAATGTGGTCGCGTCAGAATAGTAACGCAACCCTCTCGGAAAACTTCCGAAGGATGGATGTTGCGTTCACTGAAGCCTATCAAGTGTTCACGACGCACGACACGACAGAGCTAGAGGTTTACTTAGCATCAGGCTTGCCGCAGGTTGCTCAGTCCTATCCAGGCTTTCCGTTTGTTTACGCGACATCAACTAGTGTTGATAGGGTCAGTCCAGTTTTTTGGATAGTCACCGTAGAATACAAAGGCGAGCTAGGTGGTGTTGGTGGAGGTTCTTCGACTGGTGGTGTTGAACCGTCGCCATTGTTTTCACCTCCAATTATCAAGTTCGACGACGTAGAAACGGAAGAGGAGATTGACGTTGATTTCGATGGCAATCCGATAGTCAACACCGCAGGCGAACGAGTGCGAGGAGTCAAGGCATTGTTTTCAGATCAAGTCTTGACGGTGACTCGCAACTTTGCAGTTTTTAACACGTATGTTCAAGCTGCCTATCGTCGTTCTGTAAACTCCGATACGTTCCAAGGTTGGCCTGCTGGCACAGTAAAATGCATGAAGCTGTCAGCCGATAACGTATTCGATTCACAGATAGGTTACTGGAAAGTGACTGGTGTTTTCCAGTTTCGTTTTCCTTACAACACGACAACTGATAAAGCTTGGTACAACCGCCGAGTTTCTATGGGGCTATTTCAAAAGTTATCCGACGGCAGGACTGTTCCTGTAGTTGATGACCACAAGCAACCATCGGCAACGCCAAAATATCTTGACGAGAATGGTTTGCAAACAACATCAGTAACACCGTTTTGGCAAGAGACAAAACTTTACAATTCACTACCTTACAACGCACTAGGACTTATCTAGCATGGCAGCACTTAGCCAGACGGCAGTAAACGTAAACATCGGCGACGCTAGTGTGCGTCTAGATAAAGTAATTGGAGGCGAAGCAATTACGCAAGGAATGCCGGTGTGGAAAAACACCAGCACAAACCCAGCCAAGTATTACAAAGCTGACTCAAACGCATCGGCTGCAGCATCGACAGCAGCAGGATTTGCACTGACAGCATGCAGCGGTGACGGGGCTAGCTTTGTCCTAATGTCAGGCGAAGGTGTTTTAATCAACCTCGGCGCTACGCTCGTCGTGGGAGAGACTTACTGCGTCGGTTCAACCGCTGGCCAGATTGTTCCGATAGGTGACCTCACAACTGGCGACTATCCTTTTATTCTCGGCCAAGCAACCACGACAGCACTTATCAAAACAGTCTTCTCGGGTGCTGGAGTAGCCAAACCATAACATGGCCGAAGAACTTGCGTTATTCCAACCGTCGACAGCTCGCAAGTTGCTTGCCATGCTGCAAGCGTGGGAACGCACGCCAGGATTCAACGACGAGCTAGAGAGCATCGGCTACGGAGAACACTTTCCTTTTGTCAACACATCAGGCCACACGATACCGCCGTATGGTGTTTTTTTGGTCGACGGAACCAGCGAAGAGAATGGCATTAATTATCTGATCGCTAAACGTTACGCGTCATACACGGCTGCACAATCTGTCCCTATGGTCAACGGACCTTTCGAGGTGCTTAACGGTGAGTATGGCACGCCACAACTGGGGCCGGTCTACCGAGTCATTCATGACGACGCGGTTACTTACTCGGTCGGCGATCGCGTCGGATGGAAAACAGATAGCTTCCAGGTGTCGCTGAATGCTTCGTTCATTGTTCTTGGTGAGGACGACATTGTGGAAAATTGCCTGCGAGTTATGACAGATTTTTCCTTAATGATGGGCCAAAGCATCCTATCGATTGCAGACGGTGCAGCCGGTCTTTTCCATCGTCGAGTTTTAGGTTCCAGCGGTTGGACGACTGACACATCCAAGACATACCCAGCACGCAACGACACCGGCAGCACGATCACAGCCAACTCACGGCTATGGGCAGAACCTTGTGATGGGATTTTCTCAATCGTGAGGATCTGCTAAATGGGGTCGATTGGAAACTGTTGTTGCTGCCCTCTTGAAGATTGCCCATGGGAAACCGCGACCGTTACGATCCTCGGCATGACGTTCTCGGTGACTTTTCCTGCGCCGACGGCGGATTGCTGCCAACGCGAACTGAGTATCTGCCAGATGGTTGGACCTGCATTTGTTCGCGATTGTTTTACAACACAATTCGACTGGACACTAATCAATCCCTTTGACTACCTTAGCACAACAGGTGCGTTTTGTGATTGGCCGACCGTGATACAACCAGGCACGGCAGTCGATTCGTGTTGCGATTCCACTAACTACCGAGTGGAATGGAGAGGCAGGTTGAGACAACGCTTCTGGTTTTGGATTCAAGCGAGAGTCCGATTCATCGTTTGTTATTGCTTCACTGAAGAAGGGAAGCCTGGCTATCGAATGCGAATCGAGATGGAGTATCGCCGGGCCACAATCATGAACACGACCCGCCTCATTAAGTACCGAAACCGAAAGTACACGCGAGTCTGCTGTCCTCCTCCGGATGGTGGAGGTGGAGACGGACCGGGCGAAGACGCTCCTATCCCATAGAATAACATGACCGGCACACCAGACCCATGCGTACCAGGATGCTACTCAGACCCAGCCGAACCAGCTTGGACTGACGCGAGCGGCGATGATATTCCAGCCGTTCCACCATTGAATCACGGTGCTTTGCAGTTAAGCGGTTGCGCTAGCGGATTGCCTGCACAAGTTCCTGTTTATAATCCAATTTGCATAGGCACCTGCGATGAAGAAAACGATCTGATTCCTGGTTGCTACGACTCGGGGCCTTATCAAATTATAAGTGACTGCGAGCTGGTCGATGTTGTTACCTGTCTCGGTACCGGTCAAATCAGAATGCCATCGCGATGGCAGGTGATTGGAGAGCAACCGCAAACCGTAACGGAGACCGGGACTCTCGTTTGGGAATCAGGCGTGCTCGGCCTGACTCCGACATGCGTTGAAGATGTTGGGGAAAACGAAATGGTTATTCCGGTATCGAGGGCGGCGGCTACCTGGGGTGTTGTTGGTGCGCCTTGTTACGACGAGTACGGTATAGATCAAGGTCCGTACGATGTCGTCATTCCGCAAGTGGTTGATGTGACGATTACTCGTTCGTGCGGAACACCACCGGCATGAGTTTTCAGTTGCCTAATTTCATGCAGTACGCTCGACCTTTTGTGAGTGTGGTCGTTGAGCCGGGTGTTGTTGAAATTGCTCGCGATTCTATTGCCGAACAAGGCCCGGCGCTTTGGCGTGAGTTGTTCTTGTCCGTGCACTCGAAAGACGACCTCGCAAATTGGAAATCGAAGATTCCTAAGTATGGTTGTTCGTGCTCTGACTTCTACGCCGAGTACGAGAAAGCCAACCCCCCATCATTCCCCCTAACGTGCCGCTGGAAGTACGAACTCAAGACGGCAGTAAATCAAAAGCTCAACCGCCCCAACCTGACATGGCCTGAAGCGTGCGAACTCTGGGGTTGGGAATGTCGTTGATCGCTCCGCGATCATTCTTCTGACTCACGGAAACTTTCAACTCTTCAAGCACTACTACGGAGCGCGAAAGTCGGAATACCCGCACTCGTAGCCATGGCAGCATTTCGGCAGCACTGAGAACGAAAAACAACACTTTTCGACACGTTTTGAACAGCGAATCCCTCGCAAAACGTAAGTAGTCTTCGCAGTAATGCCAGTAAGTTTCAGCAGTTTTTGGAGACTTACCTTGAGCTTTGATTTTTCGGAATAACTGTTCTTGAAGTTTCATTTTGGGCCTCTAGAAATTGAGACCTTCCTTGGCGTGTAAACCTCGGTCGTCATAACCGAGGTGAGTTTGCATAAGCGAGGTTGAACTCGTTGAACAAATTGTTCGTCTGACCTAACCAGCACCATTCGACGACTGCAATGGATCAAACTGCAATCAACTCCTGATGCCACCCCAACGGACTTACTGGGACACATTCCCCGCGTGGTTAAATCAGCCGACGCGACCGGGATCGGGGATCAACCCGACCTGCTACTCCCGGCATACGCTCCGGTTTCGATTACCCTGGGTCGCTATTCTGCCCGCTTGCTTCACACGGATGGACCCGATTTTCGCCGATAGGTCAAAGCCATTCGGTATAGGAAGCAGACGAACAAAGTATTGCACCCG
>Ga0169931_10006694_pt1 | contig 17282 bp, 13 predicted proteins | sample Kivu_15m_20L_FD_129675 | JGI IMG/M metagenome (GOLD analysis project Ga0169931, IMG submission 129675) | Freshwater microbial communities from Lake Kivu, Western Province, Rwanda to study Microbial Dark Matter (Phase II) - Kivu_15m_20L... | ecosystem: Environmental > Aquatic > Freshwater > Lake...
ATATTTATTAATATTAATAATTTTTTTTTTAATTTTATCAACATCACTCGTTAAAAATTCAACTAAAAAAATTGAGGATGAAATTTTTAATGTAAAAGAAAATTTAAGAAATTTAAACTCGGAATTAGAGGACGTTTTTTTAGAATATATTTATCTTAGTTCATCCGAAAAATTATTAGAATTTCAATCACTCTATTTTGAAGATCAATTAATTCCAAAAGATATAAGTAAAATAAAATTAATTAAATCAAGAAATGGTCAAAATTTAATTGAAGATTTAAATATTATTAAAAAATAAGAAAAAAAAATGAATTTAAGAATTATTTCAGATAATAATAAAAATGATTTTTCATTAAAAAAAATTAAATTTAATACAAGTATTCAATTTAATAGAATAGCCTTTATTTTTTTTATTTTTTTTGTTATTTATTTAATATATACTTTTCATCTCATTCATTTAGGTTTAAAAAAATCTTATAATAAACAATTAAATAATTTTAGTTCGATATCTACAAAATTTCAAAGAGCAGATATAATCGATGTAAATGGGAATTATTTAGCAAAAACAGTTAGTTCTATTGATGTTGGTATAAAACCCGAAGATATAATTGATAAAAAAAAATTGATATTAAATCTAAAGTATATTTTTCCAAATAAAGATTTTGTTGAAATTGAACAAAGAATTGAAAAAAACAAATTTTTTAAATTTGAAAGAAGAATTACACCAGACAATTACGAAAAAATAATGAAACTAGGAGACAAATCTATCGTTGCAGAAGAAAATGTTATTAGGCTTTATCCGCAAAAAAATTTGTTTAGCCATATTATAGGTCAAATTGATGATGGAAATAAAGGTATTTCTGGACTTGAAAAATCTCTAGATCAAAGATTAAAAGACTCTAAAGACCCAATTCGTCTAACTGTTGATAAGGAAATACAATTTTTAATTCGAAGTGAATTAGTTAGGTATCAAGAAATTTTTAAAAATAAAGGTGCTGCAGCGTTGTTAATGAATGTTAATAATGGTGATATAATTTCATTAGTGTCATTGCCAGACTTTGATCCTAATTTGAGAGAAAATATTACAGATGTAAATTATATTAATAAAGTTACTAAAGGAACATATGAGTTAGGGTCAGTATTTAAATCTTTCACTTATGCAGCGGCACTAAATGAAGATTTAATTAAACCAGAAAGTGAGTTTTTAAATCTTCCAAAAACAATCTATTGTGGCAGATTTCCTATATCAGAATATGATGAAAAAATACCCTCTGACTTAACTGCAGAAAAAATTTTAATAAGATCTGGTAATATAGGATCTGTACGAATTGCAGAAAAAATTGGTTCCGAAAAATTTAAATTTTTTTTAGAAAAAATTGGCGTCCTTGGCCAGATAAATTTTGATATTGAAGAGATTGCAAACGAGAAAAATTTTGAATTTGACAGATGTAGACTTGAAACAGCAGCTTTTGGACATGGAATAACCACAACCATCCTGCAGTTGGCTAAAGGATATTCCATTTTATCAAATGGTGGCTTCTATATTGAACCAAGATTAATTAAAAGAAAAAAAAATGAGGAACAAAAAAATCAAATTCTAAATGATGGGGTTTCAGAAAAGGTTGTTTCAGCTTTAAGAAAAATTGTTAATACAGAAGAAGGTACCGCAAATCTTGCAGATGTGAATGGATATGAAATTGCTGGTAAAACAGGAACAGCCCAACAACCAATTGAGGGAGAGTATTCAAGAGCAAAAATAAATACTTTTGCGTCCGTGTTCCCATCATCAAAGCCAGAGTATGTTTTTATTGTAATGTTAGATACTCCTAAAAAATCTACTGATTATGTTTATACACTTAGAAATAACAAAGGAATTATAAAAGGAAGTCCTTTTAATACAGCAGGATGGACTGCAGTTGAGGTTGCTGCAAAAATTATTGAAAAAATTGGGCCTATTTTAGCCACAAAATCCTTAGAAGTTGAAGAAAATGATTTTGAAAGATTACTTCAGTAATATTAAAAAAAAATATCAAAATTTTTTTTTTTCAAATATTGCGTTTAATAGTTCAGAAATAAAAAAAAATTATATCTTTTTTGCCATAAAAGGAAATCATTTAGACGGAAATAAATTTATCAGTCAGGCTATAAAAAAAGGTGCAAAAATCATAATCTCAGAAATAAAATTTACCGGAATTAAAAATGGAATTTTATTTCTAAATTCTAAAAATATTAGAAAATTATTAGCAGAGACTTCATATAAAATTTATAATGGCGTTCCAAAAAAATTAATCGCAGTGACAGGAACCAATGGAAAATCGTCAATAGCAGATTTTTATTATCAAATATTAAAATTAAATAAAAAGAAAGTTGCTTCAATTGGTACTTTAGGTCTTAGAACCAACAATTATAAAAAAAATCTTTTTAATACTACAATAGATTCAATTCAACTAGCTAAAATTTTAAGTAATTTAAAAAAAAAAAATATTAATTATGTTATTTTAGAGGCCTCAAGTCATGGATTAAAACAAAATAGATTAGATGGTTTATTATTTGATATTGGTATTTTTACAAATTTATCTCATGATCATTTAGATTATCATAAAAATTTAAATTCTTATTTAAATGCAAAGTTATATTTATTTGAAAAACTTATAAAAAAAAATGGAGCTATTATTTCAGACAAAAATATACCTGAATTTAAAAAAATAAAAAAAATTTCTTTTAAAAAAAAATTAAAATTGTATTCAATATTTGACAACAAAAATAATTTTGAATTAATATCGCATAAATTTAAGGATGAAAGTCAAATATTAAACATCAGAATAGGAAAAAAAATCTATAAATTCGTATTAAACCTAATTGGAAAAATTCAAATTAAAAATATTTTAATGGCTTTAATAGCTGCTTCTAATACAGGCATAAGTATTAAAAAAATATTAAAAGTCATTCCAAAAATTAGATCTGTTAATGGAAGGTTGGAAAAAATTGGAAAAATTAAAAATAATTCCAAGGTTATCTTGGATTATGCTCATACTCCAGATGCAATGATGATTTGTTTAAAAAATTTGAAAGAACAATTTCCCAATAAAAAAATTTCTGTTTTATTTGGATGCGGAGGTAATAGAGATCAGAGAAAAAGATCAAAAATGGGAAAAATTGCAGATGTTTACTCTGATCAAATTTATTTAACCGATGATAATCCTAGATTTGAAAGTCCTAGTAAAATAAGAAGCGATATTATTAGAGGTATAAAAAAACAAAATCCAGAAGTAATTCCAAACAGAAAAAAAGCAATTTTAAAAGCAATAAGCGATCTAAACACAGGAAATATACTATTAATAGCTGGTAAGGGACATGAAAAAATACAAGATTTTGGAAATAAAAAAATTTTTTTTTCTGACAAGAAAGTAATTATTAAGGCTATTAAGATCAAGAATTCTATTTTATCAAAAAATTTAAAATTAAATATTATTAAGGAATTATCAAAAAATAAAGGTTTAAAATCAAATTTAGTTTTTAGAAATTGTTCTATAGACTCAAGGACAATTAAAAAAAATGATATTTTTTTTGCAATAAAAGGAAAAAAAAATAATGGAAATAAATATATTGATCAAGCTTTTAAGAACAAGGCCTCACTCGCAATAGTAAATAATTTTAATAAAAATTGTAACCTTTCTAAACAGATTAAAGTCCCTAAAACTTTAGATTTTTTAACCGAAAGTTCAAAAGTGTATAGAGAGAATTTAAACACTAAAATTATTGCTATTACAGGAAGTTGTGGCAAAACAACTCTTAAGGAGCTTTTGGCTCACGCACTAAAAAAATTATTTAAAACAAGTTTTTCGCCAAAATCATATAACAACAAGTATGGAGTACCATTAAGTTTATTCAACTTAAATCAAAATGATGACTTTGGAATTCTAGAGGTTGGAATGGATAAGAAAGGTGAGATTGATTACTTATCAAATATTATTAAACCTGATTTGGGTGTAATCACAAATATTAATTATGCACATGCAAAAAATTTTAAAAATGTAAAGGAAATAGCATTAGCCAAATCAGAAATTATCAGAAATATTAGAGATAACGGTTATATTGTCTTAAATGCAGATGATAATTTTTATAATTTTCACAAAAAAATTGCATTAGCCAAAAAACTTCAAATTTTTTCGTTTGGAATTTACAACAAAAAATCAGAAACTAAACTTTTGAACATTAAAAAGCATGGAAAAAAATTTAAAGTACAGATTAAAATAAATAATCTTGTAAAGCATTTTTATCTCTACAATAATTTTGAGAGTAATATTTATAATTTTTTAGCCGCAATTACGGTAATGAATATATTCTTCAATATATCCAAATTAAATAAAAATATTTTTTTTGATTTCAGGGTACCGAATGGTAGAGGTGATATTTCCAAAATTAAAATTGATAATAAAAAAATTTTCCTAGTAGATGAAAGTTACAATTCGAATCCTTTATCTTTAAAATCAGCAATTATAAATTTTGATAAATTAAATTCAGGAAATTCTAGAAAGTATTTAATCCTTGGTGATATGTTGGAATTAGGAAAATTTTCCTTAATGCATCACAAATCTATTGCAAAAACAATTAATAGGTCAAAAATACATAAGATTTATGTTATAGGTAAAAAAGTCATCTCTACTTTTGATAAAATTTCAAAACCTCAAAGAGGAAGAATTTTGACTAATACATCAGAAATAACAGATTTAGTTAAAAACGTTTTAAAAAAAAATGATTATTTGATGATTAAAGGTTCCAATTCTACAGGATTGCACAAATTTACAAATAACTTAAAAGGTTTAAATTAAAATGTTGTACGAATTCTTAATAAATTATACAGAAAAATACTCATTTCTCAATGTCTTTAGATACATAACTTTTCGAACCGGTCTGTCGATATTTACCTCCTTAATTATAGTTCTTATTTTCGGAAATCCATTTATCAGATATTTTTCAAATAGAAAAATTTTAAATCCAATTAGAGACGATGGTCCAAGTGAACATATTATAAAAAAAATTGGCACACCGACAATGGGAGGTGTGATTATTTTAATTGGATTACTATCTTCGGTTTTTCTCTGGGGAGATCTGTCAAACATTTATATTTTACTTTGCGTTTATATTGCTGTTTCACTAGGTTTGCTTGGAGTACTAGACGATTATAAAAAAATCAAAGATAAGCATTCGTCAGGGATCTCTTTTAGATTTAAAATACTATCTCAAATTTTTATTGCAACTATTGGAATTATTTTATTCACATATTATGTTGATAGTAATGAAATAACTAATTTATATTTTCCATTTTTTAAAAATCTTATTTTAAATTTAGGATGGTTTTTTATTCCGTTTTCAGTATTTATAATTGTTGGATCATCTAATGCAGTGAATTTAACTGATGGATTAGATGGTTTAGCAACCGTCCCTATAATTTTAGTTGCAGGATGTTTCGCTTTTATAAGTTACCTATCTGGAAATATAATTTTTTCAAATTATTTGAATATACCTTATATTTCAGGTTCTGGAGAAATTTCTATTTTTTGTGGCGCTATCATAGGAGCATGTTTAGGATTTCTATGGTTTAATGCGCCTCCAGCAAAGATATTCATGGGAGACACAGGTTCACTTTCTCTAGGTGGCTCATTGGGCGTTATCGGAATAGTAACGAAACATGAAATTGTATTGGCTATTACCGGAGGTTTATTTGTTCTTGAAGCAATTTCAGTAATCATACAAGTAATTTCTTTTAAATTAACTGGTAAACGAGTTTTCAGAATGGCACCTATTCATCATCATTATGAGAAAAAAGGATGGCAAGAGTCAACGATAGTAATTAGATTCTGGATTATCTCAATCGTTTTAGCAATTATAGGTTTAGCTACTTTAAAATTAAGATAATGGAAAAAAATGAAAATTTTTTTTTAAAAAAAAAAATATTAATTTATGGTCTAGGTAAAACAGGTGTAGAAACTTTTGATTTTTTAAAAAAAAAAGCAGACGTATATGTATTTGATGATGCAATTATAAAAACAAAAAACTTATTCTTAAAACAAAAAATTCTTAATTTTAAAAAATTATTAAGAATTAAATTTGATCGGATTATAATTAGCCCAGGTATTAATATAAACAAATGCAAGCTATCATCAGTATTAAAGACTAATTTTTTAAATGTTTATTCTGATTTAGATATTTTTTATTGTTTCTTCAAAAATAAAACTTTTGTTATCACTGGAACAAATGGAAAATCAACTACTTCCAAAATACTTCACGAGGTGCTTTTGGATCAAAAATACGATTCAAGATTAGTTGGCAATATAGGAAATCCTATTTTATCTGAAAAAAAAATAACAAATAAAACAGTTTTTGTAATTGAAGCTTCCTCATATCAATTAGACTATAGTAAAATATTTAAAACAAAATGTGCAATTATATTAAATATTTCTCCTGATCATTTAGAGCGTCACACGACTTTAAACAATTATATAGATGCAAAATTTAAATTAATAAAATCTCAATTAGCTGATTCAATAGCATTTGTAAAAAAAAATGATCAACACATAATTGAAAAAATAAAAAACAATACTTTTAAATCAAAAATTGTCAGGGTTGACACCTCAAATGTATTTAAAATTTTAAAAAATATTAAAAATAAATATTTTTTATCACCTGGAAATCAAGAAAATCTTTCCTTTGTTTTAAAGATATCAAAACTTTTAAAATTAAATAAAAAAAAATTATATAAAACATTAAATAAATTTAAAGGTTTGAGTTATCGACAAGAAACTATTTTTAAAAGTAAAAAACTAATAATTATTAATGACTCAAAATCAACAAGTTTTGCTTCATCAGCAAATTTACTTAAAACGTTAAATAACGTTTATTGGATGGTAGGGGGTATCCCAAAAAAAGGTGATAAATTTCCACTTTTTAAAAAAGATTGTAAAGATATTAAAGTATATATTTTTGGAAAATATTTTGAAATTTTTAATAAAAAATTTCAAAATAAACTTATAATTAAAAATCATAAAGATTTAAAAGCTAGTCTGAAAAATATTTTTTTTGACATAAAAAAAGAAAAAAACAATTTAATTAAAACGATTTTTTTCAGTCCAGCTGGAGCGTCGTTTGATAGTTTTAAAAATTTTGAAGAACGTGGATTGTATTTTAATCAATTAGTAAAAAAAATGATTAATGAAAATAAATAATTCAATTTATAAACTCTATTATCAATGGTGGAAAAATATTGATAAATCGATTTTTTATTTAATTAGCCTTCTATTTTTTATGGGTTTATTTTTTTCCTTAGTTTCTACATCTTTAATAGCTTCAGATAAATTAGATACCAATAGTTATTTCTTTTTTTTTAAACATTTCATTTTTATATCTATAGGAATGTCTATTATTTTTTTCTTTTCCTTTATTACCTCTGAAAAACTATTTTTTTTTTCTATAATTCTTTTTTTTATTTTTTTTATTTCATTACTCTTAGTTCCAATAATTGGTATTGAAGTAAAGGGTTCGAAAAGATGGATTGATTTATTTATATTGCCAAGGTTTCAACCCATCGAAATATTGAAGCCTTTTTTTATTGTTTTTATAGCAACTATTCTTAGTAATGAAAAAAATCGAAATTTACTTATCAAATATTCCTTATCATTTATCCCGGTACTTGTAATTTTATTTTTATTAATGATCCAGCCAGATATTGGACAAACATTACTAATATTTTTTTCTTGGTTGGTATTAATTTTTATTTCGGGTGTAAATCTTTTTTATATATTTGGTTTTTGTTTATTGATTATGTTTTTATTGTCTTATTTTATTATATTTGTTCCAAGATTTGAATATGTTCAAGGAAGAATTCTTTCTTTTTTTGATAGAGATACTGGAAACTATAATTTTCAATCTGAAAAATCGATAGAGTCAATTGTTAGCGGAGGTTTTTTAGGAAAAGGCATTGGTGAGGGAACATTAAAAAGTAAGGTTCCTGAGGCCCATACAGATTATATTATTTCTGTAATTTCTGAGGAATTTGGAGTTATTACAATTATGTTAATCTTATTTTTATTTCTCATTTTTATTTATACAATTTTCAAAAAAACTTACTTTGAAAATAATCAAAAAAAAAAAATAATCTTAGTTGGATGTGCAAGTTTAATTTTGATGCAAGCTACTATTCACATAGGTGTTAACATAAGACTTTTTCCGACTACTGGAATGACTTTACCATTTCTAAGTTATGGAGGATCATCAATAATAAGCATATCATTTTTATCCGGAATAATTTTAAATTTAACAAGAAGAAGAATAAATCATAAGTTGTGAAAAAAAAAATTCTAATAAGCACTGGAGGATCGGGTGGTCATGTCATACCAGCGTCTATTTTATTAGATCATTTAAATAATTTATATAATGTTTTAATTTCTAGCGATCAAAGAGGTATTAAATATTTTAATAAAAAAGTTGATAATATTATTATTATCGATACTCCAAGATTGAACAATTTTTTTTCATTACCCTTTAATATTTTTAAATTTATTTTTTTGAGTTTTAAATCTTTTTTTTTATTGAAAAAAGAAAATATTAAAATTTTGATTTCAACAGGCGGATATATGTCGTTACCAATTTGTTTTTCTGCAAAATTACTTAATATAAAAATTTTTCTGCTAGAACCAAACATGGTATTGGGCCGAGCAAACAATCTTTGCTTACCTTTTAGCGAAAAAATATTTTGCTATGCAAAAGAGATTTTGAATTTTCCAAAAAAATATTTTTATAAAATAATAGTTTTAAAACCATTAGTAAGACAAAAATATTACGAAAGGAAATTAATTAAAGAAAAGAAGGATAAATTTACCATTATTATCGTAGGTGGTAGCCAAGGTGCAAAAATATTTGATGAAGTAATACATGAGGCTATATGTGAAATTTCTGCTAATTATCCCTTAAAAGTAATTCATCAAACCAGTGAAAAAAATTTGCAATTTTTGAAAAATTTTTATCTAAGATATAATGTTGAGTGTGAAGTGTTTAGTTATGATGATGATTTGTATAGATTTTTTTCTGAAGCGGATTTAAGTATAACTAGAGCCGGAGCTTCAACTCTTGCTGAGCTTTCATTACTTAATATTCCATTCTTAGCAGTGCCACTTCCAAAAGCAAAAGATAATCATCAACTTGAAAATGCAATTTATTACAAAAATAAAAACTGTTGTTGGATAATTGAACAGAAAGATTTTAATAGAAAAAGTTTTAATAGTTTTTTAATAAAAATTTTAAATAATAAAGATCTATATCTTGAAAAAAAAATAAATTTAAAAAATTTTAATTATCAAAATACCTGGACAAATGTTAATGAAAAAATATTAAATACAATAAATGAAAATTGAAATAGCAAAATCTGAAATTATTCATTTTATAGGAATTGGTGGAATAGGTATGAGTGGATTATCTCTGATAATGAAAGGCAAAGGATTTAAGGTGCAAGGTAGCGATATAACACATAATAAAAATATTGATAGGTTAAAAAAAGAAAAAATAAAAATTTTCATTGGTCATAAAAAACAAAATATTAATAATGCAACTATATTGGTTATATCTTCTGCGATTAAAAAGAATAACTCTGAATTAATTGAAGCTAAAAAAAGACAATTACCAATTTATGGGAGAGGCGAAATGCTTGCAAACCTAGTCTCATTGACTAAAAATATTGTTGTTGCTGGTGCTCATGGCAAAACTACTACAACTTCATTAATCGCAACTATTTTTCAAAATACAAAAATAGACCCAACAGTAATAAATGGCGGTGTAATAAATTCCATAAATAATTCAGCTCAACTTGGTAAAAGTAATTGGTCTATTCTAGAGGCAGACGAGTCTGACGGTAGTTTTGTTTATATACCACCAACTTATTCAATTATTACTAATATTGATAGAGAGCACATGGATTATTATAAATCTGTAAATGATATTAAAAATCATTTTATTAGGTTTATCAATAAAGTTCCTTCATTTGGAAAATCATTTATATGTATTGACGATAAAATTAATAATGAAATACTTAAAGAGATAAAACACAAAAATTTTTACACGTATGGTTTAAATATTAAATCCAATTTTTTTATTAGTAATATAAAACAATCTAAAGAATTTTCAGAATTTGATTTAAAAATATCCCTTCCAAATCAAAATAAAAAAACAATTAAAAAAATTAAAATTCCTTTATTGGGTTTGCATAATATCCGTAATTCGGTAGCAGCAGCAGCTGTTGCTTTGACAGTAGGAATATCTGTTCCCAAAATAAAAAAAGCTTTAAAAAATTTTCAGGGAGTGCAAAGAAGATTCAATAAAGTCTTTACATTTAATAATGTAGATTTTTATGATGATTATGCTCATCATCCTACAGAAATAAAAGAAGTTTTAAATAGCATTAAAACTGTTTATGATAATTATGAAAAAATTTGTATTTTCCAACCTCATCGAATATCAAGATTAAAAGATCAAAAAAAAGAATTTACTTTTGCATTCAAAGATGCGGATCAGGTAATTTTGTGTCCTATTTACGATGCTGGCGAAAAAATTAAATTAGGTTTTAATTATTATAGTTTTGCTGAAGATATAATAAAAAATTCAAAGGTTAAGTTATTTTTAATAAATGATCAATTTCAGCTAGCAAAGTTCGTCAAATATAGCATTTATGGAAAAAAAATAGTTGTTGGTATGGGAGCAGGATCTATTTCTGCCTGGATTAGAGAATTACCAAATTTATTAAAATGAAAAACTTAAACACAAAAGATTTACTATTAGAATTTAAAGAGAACATAATATTAGATTGCGATTTAAAAAAAAAAAATTGGTTTAATATTGGTGGTAAAGCTAAAATTTACTTTAAAGCTGAAAATCTTAAAGATTTAATAAAATTTTTAAAAAAAATTAATAATAAAGAGAAAATATTTGTGATTGGAGCAGGTTCAAATACATTAATCACAGATGATACTTTTGACGGTGTAGTAATAAAATTGTCAAAAAATTTTAATAATATTTCACAATTTTCTGAGGATATAATAATAGCAGGTAGCGGAGTGTCAGATAAATCACTTTCTGAATTTGCAATGAATATTGGGTTAAGTGGTTTTGAATTTTTATATTGTATACCAGGAACAGTAGGAGGTGGCATTAAAATGAATGCAGGGTGTTTTGGAAGAGAATTTAAGGATATTTTAATTTCACTTCAAGCAATCGATAAATTTGCAAAAGTAATAACCATTCCTATTGAAGATATTAATTTTAAATATCGAGATAGTGGATTGCCAGATGATTTAATCTTTTTAAGCGCCTCATTTAGAGGTATTAAAAAAGACTTAAAATTGATTAAAAACAAAATGTTAAGGCTCAAAGAAAAAAAAGATAAAACTCAACCTACAAAAATCAAAACTAGCGGTAGCACCTTTAGAAATCCGATTGATCAATCTGATAAAAAAGTTTGGGAATTAATAAAAGAATCAGTTCCTTTAGAAAAATCTTTTGGGGACGCATGTATTTCCAAAAAACATTGTAATTTTTTTATTAATAAAGGAAATGCAAAATTTACAGATATGAAAAAATTAATAGAATTTGTATCTGAGTGTGTTTTAAAAAAAACTGGTATAAAAATTGAAACAGAAATAAAAATTTTGGAATAAATTGAAAAATAAAATCTTAATACTTTCAGGTGGAATATCTAAAGAAAGACTAATTAGTCTTGATACTGGTAAGCAAGTTGCCAAAGAGTTAAAAAAAAATAAATTTAAAATAAGGATTTGTGAACCAGATCAAAATTTATCGAAAAATATTATAAAATTTAAGCCAGATATAATTTTTAATGCACTTCATGGACAATACGGTGAAGATGGTTATATCCAATCTATTCTTGAGAGATTCAAAATACCTTATACTCATTCAGGTGTAATCGCTTCAGCAAAAGCTATGGATAAAGAAATTTCAAAAAAAATTTTTATTAGTCAAAAAATCAAAACTCCAAAATATCTAACCTACTCTTTCGATAAAAAAAATTCGGATTTAATAAAATTAATTAAGAGAAAATTAAATTTTCCAGTTGTTATTAAGCCTTTAAATGAGGGGTCTAGTGTTAATGTTTATATTTGTAAAAAAAATAATCTCTTTAAAAAGCTTAGATTATTAGAGAGTTATAAAAAGATTTTAATAGAAGAGTTTATTGGAGGAAGAGAGATTCAGGTTGCAATCATGGGAAAAATAAAACTTGGGGCTATTGAGTTAAAGCCAAAGAGAAAGTTTTACGATTATGAGGCAAAATACAACCCAAAAGCAAATACCAAACATATTATACCTGTCAAATTAGATAAAAAAAAATTTGATGAGTTAATGAATATTGCATTAAAAGCGCACACAGTGATTGGTTGTAGAGGTGTTACCAGATCAGATTTTAAATACTATCAAAACAAGTTTTATTTATTAGAAATAAATACCCAGCCAGGAATGACAAAGTTATCTCTGGTACCAGAGATAGCAGCTTATAATAAAATTAATTTTATAAGTCTGATTAAATGGATTTTGAATGACGCATCAACAAATAGGTAAAAATATTACAATTTATATTTTTATTTTAGGTTTACTTACAAGTATTAATAATTCTTATTTAAATGAATTTAATTTTTTGTCAATTTCAGACATTCAAATTTCAGGATTAGAAGATGAAAAAAATTTAAATTTATCTAACGGTATTAGGAATTTAAATTTAACAAATATTTTGTTTTTAGAAAATTACAAAATTCGCGAAATAATTAATTCCGAGAATTTAGTTGAAAATTTTGAAGTCTTCAAAAAATATCCATCAACTTTGTATATTAAAATTAGTAAAACAGAATTTTTAGCCAGAATTAATGAATATGGAAAAAATTTCATACTTGGATCAAATGGAAAATTAATTGAAGATAACAATGAGGCTTCTTTATTGCCTTTTATATTTGGAAAACCAACAATTGATGAAGTTTTGAAAGTAAAAAGAATTTTTGACGAATCTAAATTTAAATATCAGAATATAAAAAGCTTATATTTTTTTCCATCTAAAAGATGGGACATAGAAATTAATAATGGGCCTAGTATTAAACTTCCTCACGAAAATGTAAAAGAAGTTTTAGATTTAATTCATAAAATAATACCAAATGAAAAATTATCTAATATAAAACTTATTGATGCAAGAATTAAAAATCAAATTATTTTGAATGAATACTGAATTAGATTTTGAAACTTATTTATATATAAGTAATAATAGATATATAATTTCAACATTTTATAAAAAAGACTCTTCTCTTATTTATAAAAATGAGTTTAATTACGAAAATAAATTTAGTGAGCTTAATCATAATTTTTTGTCAGAATTTCTTGATCAAAATATTTTTAAAATAGAAAAATTTATAAAAACATTTATAAAAGATATTTTTCTAGTAATTGAAAATAATAGTAATTTAAATATTTTAATTTCTATTAAAAAAAAAAATAATGGTGATTTGATAAATAAAAAAAACTTAGAATATACTTTTATTGAATTAAATGATTTGTTTAACAAAAATTATCCAGATAATATTCTTTTACACATGACGATTAATAATTGTATAATTGATGGAAAAATATTTCCTTTTTTAATATTTGATTTAAGATGTTATTATTTTTGTTTGGAATTAAACTTTATTAGCATTCCTAGAAAAACCATTTTTGGTCTAGAACAAACTTTAAAAGATTACCAAATTGAGATTAAAAAAATTTTAAGCGGAAATTATGTAAAAAATTTTGCTGAAAATAATCAGATAGATTTGTGTCAAATGTCACAACAAATTAATAAGGGTTTCAATAAAAATGAAATAATATTAATTCCAAAAAACAATGTTGAAAATAGAGGGTTTTTTGACAAATTTTTTCACTTATTTGGTTAATATTGTCTTTTCCAGTAATATTTGTTGTTTTTGAAATTAAATAAATTGATCTTAAAGATTATCGATGTCCTATTTAAGTCAAAAAACTATTAAAGAACCTATTTCATTTTCAGGTATAGGTTTACATACTGGTAAAATTGCTAATTTGCGTATAAAGCCAGCTGATCCCAATTCAGGTATTATTTTTAAGAGAGTAGACTTAAAAATTAATAACTTAGTTTACCCCACTTTTATGAATGTTACAAATACACTATTAAATACTACAATAGAAAACGAAAATGGAATAAAAGTTTCTACTATTGAACATTTAATGGGTGCATTATTTGGATTAGGTATTGATAATGCTATTATAGAAATAGATAATGAAGAAGTTCCAATATTGGATGGATCCGCAAAAAAATTTATTGAAAAAATCATATTAGCAGGAATTAAGGTAAGTGAAGTTCCAATAAAAATTATTAAAATCAATAAAAAAGTAAAATATGTTGATGGTGACAGATTTATTTCAATTGAACCCTCCAAACTCAGCCTAGATATTGATTTTGAGCTTAAGTACAAAAATCAAATCATTGGTAACCAAAGAAATAAAGTTAAGATATATGAAGATGATTTAACAGATATTTTTAATTCAAGAACATTTTGTTTATACGAAGACATTGAAAATATTAAAAAAAAGGGATTAGCTAAAGGAGGAAGTCTAGAAAATGCGATAGTGGTTAAAGATAAAGAAATTTTAAACGTCGAAGGCCTTAGAAATAAAAAAGAATTTGTCAATCATAAGATACTAGATTGTATTGGAGATTTATATACTACTGGTTATAGGATCATAGCAAGCCTTAATTGTTCTCAAGGTGGTCACTATTTAACAAATCAATTGCTAAGAAAAGTATTCGAAAATAAAGAAAATTTTTCGATTATTGAAATAAAAGAAAAAAACCTGCCACATACTTTAATAAATAGAAAATTGTTAAGATCAATAGCCTAATAACAAAGATAGCTTTAAAATTGCTTCTTAAATCAGTATAAATTCCTCATGAAATTAATTAATTTTTTTTTATTTGTAGTACTTCTAATTTTTTTTTCTTGTTCAAAAGATCCCAAAAAAAATTCTGTTATTAGTGAAAAAAGTTTAGAACTCCAAGTTTTAGAGGCTTACCAAGAGGGTAAGAAATCTCTTAAAGAGGGAGATGCTTTATTTGCTGCAAAAAAATTTAATGAGGCAGAAATACTTTTCCCTCAGTCTGATTGGGCACCAAAATCAGCATTGATGGCAGCTTATTCGTATTACTCACAAGATTATTATTTAGATGCTATAGAGGAATTAAAGAGGTTTATCAGGGTTTATCCCGATCACAAAAATACAGATTATGCATATTATCTTTTAGGCATTTCATACTACGAATTAATTGTTGATGAAAAAAAAGATTTAGAGTCAATTAAAAATGCAAAAGAAGTGTTGGGTATACTTATTGAAAAATATCCAAGCTCTACATATGCTTTAGATGCAGCGTTCAAGATTGATTTAGTCAACGATATTCTTGCCTCAAAAGAAATGTATTTAGGAAGATTTTATTTTGAAAAAAGAAAATGGATACCAGCTATTAATCGATTTAGAACAGTAGTTGATCAATATGAAACCACAATATACACACAGGAAGCGTTACATAGATTAGTCGAAATTTATTATACCTTAGGACTTAAAGATGAAGCAGAAAAATATGCTAAACTTTTAGGATACAATTATCAATCTTCGCAATGGTATGAAAAATCTTACAGTGTTTTTTTTAAAGAGTATAAAAAAAATAAAAGAAATAATAATAAAAAAGATAAAAGTATAACTACAAAATTTAAAACTCTATTTGATATAGATGGATAAAAAAAATATTAAAAATTCATATAATCAAAAAAATAAATTAATTAATAAATATAATCAATATTACTATGATAAGAATAAACCTCTTGTCTCAGATCAAGAATATGATGACCTTAAAAAAGATATTTTATTATTAGAGGAAAAATATAATTTTCTTAAATCAAAAAATTCTCCATCAAAAATAGTTGGTTTTAAACCATCAAAAATATTTGCAAAAGTTTCTCATAGAGTCCCAATGCTTTCTCTTTCCAATGCTTTTACAGAAGATGACTTAAATAATTTCGAAAAAAAAATTCAAAACTTTATATCTCAAAAAGATAGTTTTTTAATTGAATATAGTGCAGAACCAAAAATTGATGGTATTTCAGCATCTTTGATTTATAAAAATGGCAATTTTGTAAAAGGACTGTCAAGAGGAGATGGCAAAGAGGGAGAAGATATAACTGAAAATTTAAAAACTATAAATGATATTCCAAAAAAAATCTTGTCAAATGACTTTCCTAAGGAAATTGATATCAGAGGTGAAGTATTTATCGAAAATAGAGATTTTGTCTCTTTAGATGGAAATTTTTCTAATCCCAGAAATGCTGCATCTGGATCTTTAAGGCAAAAAAATTCTGAGCAAACAAAAAAAATACCCTTAAAATTTATAGCCTATACTTTTGGATATGAGAGTGGATTAAAAGTAGATAATCAATTTCAATTTTTGAAAAAACTTAAAGAATGGGGCTTTAAAACAAATCCATTAAATAAACTAATAAGTGGAGTTAATAATTTAATGAAAAATTATTTTGAAGTTGAAAAAAAAAGAAATCAAATTGATTTTGATATTGATGGTATTGTATATAAAATAAATGATTTTAAATTGCAAAAAAGACTTGGAAATATCGCTAACGCACCTAGGTGGGCCGTAGCTCATAAATTTTCTTCTAACAAAGCTGTATCAAAAATTCTAAATATCGATATTCAAATTGGAAGAACAGGAGCATTAACGCCAGTAGCGAAAATTAAACCAACAAATATTGGCGGTGTGGTGGTTTCAAATGCATCTCTTCATAATGAAGATGAAATAAATAGAAAAGATATTCGAGTAGGCGATACCGTAACTATTGAAAGAGCAGGAGATGTAATACCTCATATTCTTCATGTGGACTTAAGCCAAAGAAAAGGAAATGTTAGTAAATTTATATTTCCTAAGAATTGTCCATCATGTGGTTCAAAAACCGAAAAAGAATACAATTTAGTTACAAAAAAAATTGATGCGGTTAGAAGATGTACCAGTGAAGGTTATGAATGTGAGAAAGTTGCAATTGAAAAAATTAAACATTTTGTGTCAAAGGAAGCTTTTAATATAGAGGGATTAGGAAAAAAAATAGTAGAGAGTTTTTATAAAATCAAATTAATTAAGTATCCTCAAGATATTTTTAATTTAGATTATA
>Ga0169931_10006695_pt1 | contig 17282 bp, 7 predicted proteins | sample Kivu_15m_20L_FD_129675 | JGI IMG/M metagenome (GOLD analysis project Ga0169931, IMG submission 129675) | Freshwater microbial communities from Lake Kivu, Western Province, Rwanda to study Microbial Dark Matter (Phase II) - Kivu_15m_20L... | ecosystem: Environmental > Aquatic > Freshwater > Lake ...
GAGTGGGCCCCTGCCCTTGGGCGTTGACCCCAGCCGGGTGATCGACCAGCGCCGCGCGGGCATGCTGGTACAGATTATTGAAGAGATCTTTAACGCCGACCCCATGCCCAGTGGACTTACGCTGGGCGACCCCTTAGAGATTCACAACTACCTGGCGCAGCGGTTTAACGCCAGCCCCCATATTGGGCTTTTAGGAGAACGCGCCCGTAGTTTTTCTAGCCGCCTGTCTTCGGGGCTTTCCACCTGGGCTGGGCGTATCGAGATGACACCGTATCGGCTGCATGTCAAAGGCACCGCCGGGTCGGGCAAGACCCAGTTGGCCTTAGACGAGCTGCGCCGCGCCTCCGCGCAGGGTAAAAAGAGCCTGTATGTCTGTTACAACCGCTCGCTGGCCGATGCCATGAAGGCCACCGCCCCCAACGGGGCTCGGGTGTTGACGCTGCATGAGATGGGCCGGGAGTTTTTAGAAGGCCTGGGTGAGCAACCGGACTTTAACGATCCATCGATCTTTGACCGCATGGCCAATGCTGTGGTGGACTATGCCCCCGCGCTGCAGGGGGTGTTCGGCAGCATTGTGGTGGACGAAGCCCAAGACTTTGAACTCCACTGGATAGAGGCCCTGACGAATATGGGCAACAGGCAGACCCGAATGAATGTTCTGGAGGACCCCGCCCAGCGACTCTACGATCGCACACCTTGCGAGCTACCCGGCTGGGTGGTGCTGAAGAGCCCTGTGAACTACCGTTCCCCCCGAGCCATCGTCGACTACATCAATACACTCCAACTGACCGATGAGCCCGTGGAGTGGGGTGGGGCAGTCACTGGTGAAGAACCCCGCGTCTATGAATACGAGCCGGGCGAGGTACTAGCGGCCACCGAGCAGGCGGTGAGAGATCTATTAGAAGATGGCTTTAGCTCAGAGCAGATTGTGGTGCTTAGCCTGCGAGGCGTGGGATCTAGCGAGCTCTTTGCCCTAGACCCCAGCATTGACATTGCCGGATACCGATTCAAGCGCAGCAAAGGATTTGATGAAGAAGGCAACCTCATTTACACGGTTGGGCAGATCTTGTTGGAGACTGTCTACCGATTCAAAGGCCAAGCTGCCGATGCGGTGGTACTGGTGGGAGTGCCGCAAGATATTGACAGCGAGATAGAGCGAAATAAGGTGTTCGTCGGGATGACCAGGGCGCGGCTGACGCTAAGTCTCGTAAGGGAGGGGATTTCGGAGCTATACATTTCGTAAATGCGTGACGAATCAACCAAAATGAGTGAAACTACGACACCGCTACATCTCTCTTGGTTAACGTGGGGACGTAAGCTATTCGAGCACCTATTTAGAAGCCCCGACGGAGAAAAAACCTTGTCTCGCCTGAGTTCGTCAAGGCGAGTTCTTGAGGCTATCTCCGGTCTGCCTGCGCGAGAAGCTCAACGTAATTTCATTTGTTCGTTTGGGGAGAACCGCCGTGCAATCCTTGCCCGATACAACTATCCGGTTGGATTTACGAGCAATTTAGAGCTTCGGTCTCCACCATCTTTTTTTTCTAGTCTCTACCTAAGTCTGCTTGCTGCTGGAGCAGATGAGGATACGAACCAGATAGGCGATTTTAGAAAGCGCTTTTGTCTGATGATCAATGCGGCGTGGGATGCCGAGATATTTGACGAGAGGCAGCTGACGAATGCTTTCGGCAACCTGCCAGCGATGTGGTTTTACGTAAAGCAGTGGCTGGACAAGGCTGCATTGAACGATGAAGGCTGGAATCAGCTCCATCTTCCTCACGTTCCAAGTCACGAGAGGTTGATCGGAGCATCTAAGAGGCTTGCGTTCCCTTCGTATAAAGACGAAGTGAAAATTAGGCAGGTTCTTCTTCAACACAATCTTGACTCGGGAGTCCTTCCAGACCGAGTTGAGAGCGTTTTTTCTCGAGAGATCTATAGCTCTCACTCAGGCCTTACTGAAAATTGCAGGGACGAATTTCAAAACTTTTCAGTTCTCCTGCGTTCCAATCTAAATGGAGTCGAGGAGGCGATGAAGACCCCTTTTTGGGGCGCTATTTGCGATGTTGGTTTGAGCACAAGTGTGGACGGTTCATCGACTTCGAAGGAGTACTGCTTCAGTGTCAGCGTAGAGGACCCGAGCGGCTTTGAGGTGAGCTTGTACCTCAATACTCTGGGAACAAACGAGTCCGACTTATTTTCTCAGGGCAACTCTTACAAGGCAAAGTATCGATACCAGGCAATCCCAAGCAGTACTGAACTCCTTCGGGGAGTAGTAAGAACACTGCTGAATTCCGATCGCAGAAATCCGCAGCTACGTAAGCTTAGGGAGGCACTTGATGTGGGCTTCCTCTCGCTATACGTTGATGATGAGGGTCAAATAAACACTGACGCCAAGTTCAGCGGGCAGGCCCCTGAGGTTTATTTCCTCGTAAACGAAGGCTTAAGAGCAAAGCTCATGACCGCACCCATTCAGAAATTCAGAAACCGGGTTATTCGCGAGTTGGCGCTTGGATCGCAGTGGCAATTACTGCACTTTTTCGGCCTTAATACTGCGACTCGAATGGAGCTTTTTCGCTTGCTTCCCAGCGAAGCAACAACCGGGATACGTTTCTTTGGCGAGACTAAAATGCTTGCCTTGCTCGATGGCGTGCGCTTGAAGGGTACTAGTGCATTTGTGGTGAATCGATTTACTCGTGAACGATTTTGTACCACTGAAGAGGGGAATGCGCAGCTAAACTATCTCGAGGGGGACTTAAGGCGAGACGGGGGTTTGCTTGAGTTGAGAGGGCCGGGAACTTTCGGACTTCCGACTGCCTTCAAGGGGCAGAAAAAAGCTGACTTGCAGCTAGAGGTGACGGTGCTACTACCAACTGGTAGACCGCTTAGAAAGAAGTTCAGGTGCTTCTCACATTCCCCTTACGCCTGTATCCCAAAATTCCTGGACCTCACTACGGTTGGTGATGGGTGCAACGGACAGTTAGATCTTGAGTCGGATGTTTATAGAGATTTATTTGAGACGGAGACAGAGCAAAACAAAGACGATTATTTGCCATCGCCAATTTTCTCTTCCCACTCCGTTGATGCAGAGGCCGTCGATGTAAACGCTCATGAAGTTATCGAATTTCTGTGCGCAAGATTTGAATCGACGCGTAGGATTACCCTATCAGAATTGCGGCTTTCATTCGCAGAGGCGAGGTACTGCGGGGTAGCACAGGTCGATCACTTGGCGAGGCGACTTCACAATTCCGCGTTAATTAAGCGTGTTACGACTTTCGGCGAGAATAGATATGAGTACCTCGCCGCTGAGGCGAGATATCTCAGCATGCGGGAAGAGTGTGGGGGTTACCGCTACACAGTAAGTGGGCTGTTTAACGGTCATGAGCGTAACGAGCTTTGCGTTTCATTGAAGACCCACGCCTGCGAAATTATTTTGCTCAAGGAGTTTCTTTCTGACGGCCTTTTCCCCCTCAAGTTCTTTTGCCCTCGCCCTATTGACGTTAGAGAGCTTGGGAGTAAATTTTCATTAAGATTCATCGCCGTCAAAAACCTAAACCCTTTCGCTGGCTTCTCGCTTCAGACACTTTCAACATCAAAGCAAAGTGGATTTAAGGCTTCTCAAGCTGAATACTGGGATCCCCAACATTTTTCTTGGGGTGAATCTGTCGAGTTGCGTAATGCGCCAGTAAAGTTGGCACGAATGCAGTCTCAGCACTCAACTCTCTACTATCTAATTGTTGGTGAGAATGTATACCGAACAAATTCAGTCAGTTGGGCTTTTTTGTGGTTTTGCTATTTTCGAGAGGGGTCAGTCGCCGAAATATCAAAGACCTCCAACATCATTTGGCACAGAAGTGTTAGGTACCTCCCACAACCTTTCGTGTTGTGGTGGACTCACTTTTGCGGTGGATATGTCACGACAGTAGCAGACGGGCGATTGGTAATGACTGGTTGTGAGGCCCCCGAGAAACTAGAGGACTTTTTTATTTCTTCAGGGCTGCTTTCCAACAACCGTGAAACCCGTAATGTTGCTCTTGCAAGGTGGCGAAGTTCTATGTGTAGACCGCACCTCCATCATGTTACAGAAGCTACCACGATAAGACGAAAAAGGGCCCGCCATTATGTCTGACCAGCGAAAACTAATTCTTGACTTCTTTTTTTCAGTGGCGACCAGCACTGAGCAGCGTTGGACGGTTATAGACTGTAGGCAAACTCTTCTAAAAAAGGACAAAACCGCAAAACTTGCGAGAAATCTCCCTACCAGGACTGTAGCCGCTCGCTCCCAGAGTGTATTCAGGAAAGTGACCCGGGAACAGGTGATAGAGCTTTGGAGCAGAGCTGATGATACTCAGCTTGCAGACTTGCGAAGAGCGTATTTAAACAATACACATTCGGTAGCCAATGAACTATCCCCTCCTGCTGATGCAATAAAAAAGTTGTTGGAGAGATACCGGGACAAAGGCGAAATATCAAAATTTTCTGATCTTCGTAAGCATCTGGACGCTTCCGATAATGAGCACAAAGTGGACGCTATGGACTGGCGATCAATTTTGGTTGATTTGTTTAGTGACGCGCCATCACCGGAAGTTCTTAAATTTGTTCTTGGTGATATCTCGGAAGATCCTGTTAAGGGGAAACCGGTTCCGTTTAAATTGAGCACATTTCTCGCCGGTCTAAAGTCGGCTACCTCGTCGAAAGAGCTTAATGCTTATCTAACTGAACACAATATTGAGGTAAACGAGATCGAGCGAAGCGCTATTAAACACCTATCAGAAGCGCTTAGCGAGCAAGCCGACAGCAGGAGGAAAAAGTCTTCTCGGATCCCTGATGAGGTGTCGCCCGAGACGCTGGACAAGGTTGAGGATACAGATTTTCTTGTTATGAAGGTGACGAGTAAGAGGAACAATTCCGAATTCAAGCTAGAGGTTAAGGGTGCGGTGTCTGGGGAGGTACTTTTCCCGATGTCGAAGACGCAGCTTCGTAAGCTTGGCATTCCAACCCACTACGATGTTAAGGGTAACGTTGAGGCTGGGATGAAAGTAGCTGAGGGAGAGTATTCCTACTGGAAGTTGACACCACCCAGGCTTGGACAGTCCGGGGGCGGTGAGTTCACGAAGATAGGTCGACTTCTGAATGTGGTTGATGTGCCGTTCACGTCTGACAATAAGTCAAGCTTGGGATCGTGGATCGTGAGCGAATATGAGCCCGATGATTCGGTGTGTCCAATTTTTGCGAGTAGAGATGGTTTTTATTTCTACGGCAAAAGATTTAAGAGTCGGTATAGCGCTAACGATGTAATTTTTGGTTTTTATAGGACGGGAAATGTTTCAACCTCTCTTGTCGATGGGATTCGTGTTGTGCTGTCGGGCAACCTCAGGTTTGATTCCCCAGAGTCCCTAAGTAGTTCTGAGTTGGAGATTCTTTCGATTGTTGGGAAGGACAACATCTTTGACCATTTAAATTCATCCAGCATTGTCGAACTGCGAAAGCTCATAGACTCGCCAGATGGCGCTTCTCTCCCATCCGGCGCGTCCTCAAGTGCCCTAAAATTAGGGCTCGATAGGTTGTCGCAGGTTAAAGGCCTTCGGCATGAAATGATCCAACTACTTGTGGACCTCCCAGAAGTGTCTGACGCACTCAGAGAGAAGTGGAATCTGGAGAATTCTGCTTTAGTGGCGAAGAACGAGAGCCTTCGGAATTCATTGAATGACAAACAATCTCTAATTGAAGAGACCTTGAGCGAATACAAAGACGAACTAGAGATTGAGAAGCGCACTCTAGAGAATGGAATTGAAAAATCCCTAAGAGACATTTGCACTGACAAAGCTAGAATTTTTTCAGAGCAACTTCTTTATAGGTCTCTTTTTCGATCATCGGATTTGTCTGCGCAACCGAAGACAAAACCAGTCTCTTTTGATTTGATTGAGGGTGATTTGCGTTCGTTGCTGGATGATCCCAAACAGCATTTAGAGGATCTACGCGACCTTAGGAGAGTCTCTGAGGCTGTAAGTGTGTTCGCACATATTAATGATGTATTTGGGTTGGCTGTCGTCGAGTCAATGTTGACCGATGGTGTGGTTCTACTCTTTGGGACTCAAGTTCAACAATATGAAAAATATCTGACAAAAATATTAAGTGGTGGATTGTCGTGTGAGGTATACGTTTCATCGGATACATACAAGTTAGACGACCTAGCGCGCACTCCCGCTGTTCTTAAGCTTGGAAGTCGCTCAGTCGTGGCGCCGTTGGGTGATTGCATAGCCCTTGCTCAGCGCGTTGGCGCAACACTTTGTCTAATCCTCAAGAGTTTTAATTCAGCGCCCCCCGAGTCTTATCTGCCGAGATTACTCGATTCCTGCAAATCGTCTGATCCGAATTCGCGGCTATTTTGGAGCAACGGGGTTGGCATCACTGACATATCGCTCACTGCCCCCATTTTTGTGTTGCTCGAGCCCACGTTCGGACAGTCGACGTTTCCCTTGTCGACGAAGGTATGTCCATCTTTGGCCAGCGTAAATTGTAGCTACGCATGGCCAGATGAGTTTCCCACGAAACGCAGCTCGATAGACGAATTCAAGGGTTCTAAGATGGTGAGCATAGGATTTATGAGGAAAAGCGGATTGGGCGGGGACAATACGGGGCATCTATGGGAGGAAGACGGCGTTCTCCGCATGGGGGCGTTCCTTCACCGACTTGGCCGAGAGAACGTAACTCTCCAGGGAGAGTCAGAGATTAGCCTTGGACTTTACGAGAATTTCTGTACGTCCAAAAGTGCCCTCTCACTTGCTAAGTCTATTTTTCTCAGTGAGTAGCAAATGAGAGATCCAATCGCTATCTTCGATAACATCCGAGAGGCTTATATCTCTTACCTAGAGACGGCCTTTCGGATTGATAATGATCATGTGCAGGGAAGCCGTCGCGAGCTTCTCACACGGACAGGAACACTTGCGGCAGACTTTATTATCGAGCCTCTTCCGAGGTATCAGACATCATTAAAAATTGAGAATGAGATTGCCGGCGGAGCTTTTGATGGCCTCGGATATTCCCGGGATGACCTCCGCATCGCTGCGAATTTTTGCCTGTCCGGACTTCTGAAGTCTGAGTTTAATGCCGACGGAGTGCGAACCTCGAAGTTCGCTCTGTACACCCATCAGCGTGAAATGCTGTGGAGGGGAATTCAGGCGAGAAAACCGGGGATAGTGACGTCTGGCACTGGCTCAGGAAAGACAGAGTCTTTTCTTTTACCTATTTTCTTCGCACTTTGTAAGGAAGCCAGGAAGTGGCCTGCCGCAGACTACTCAAAGGCTCAAAAGTGGTGGCACACAAAACCATATTCGGTTTTGAATCGGCGTAATGAGCTAACCGAATCACCAAGGCGTCCGAAAGCTGTGCGTGCGCTGATCCTCTATCCGATGAATGCACTAGTTGAGGACCAGATCGTTCGACTACGAAGAGCCTTAGATTCTTCAGAGGCCTGCTCCTTTATGGACTCCGAGCTCAAGGGTAATCGATTTTTCTTCGGTCGCTATACCGGAGCGACCCCCTTGCCCGGCTGGCAGAACGACCCGACGGAGACAAGTTCTGCTTGCCCGCCAGACCTGAGGGAACGCCTCAAGAAAAAACGTAAGTTGAAAACTGAGGAACTTGCAAGTTGGTTATCGAGGGCGGAAAGTACCTACGAGAGAGCAAGGTTGGAGGACCACACCGGTGGTGGAGAGGAGACTAACGAAACGTCAGAGAAACGATTCAATTTTCCTTGCACAGACGGGTCGGAGATGTTGTCGCGTTGGGAGATGCAGGCTTCGCCGCCGGACATCTTGATAACGAACATAAGCATGCTATCGACGATGCTAGTACGCGAGGTCGAATCACCCATATTTGATGAGACTGCCCTTTGGTTACGCGAAGATCCCGAGGCATATTTTTATCTCGTGATAGACGAGCTGCATTTGCAGCGTGGAACAGGGGGTACTGAGGTCTCTTATTTACTGAGAGCGTTGATTCATCGCTTGGGTCTAGATCGGGTGGAGCTTAGATCCAAGTTAAGAGTCCTCGCCTCAAGTGCCTCCCTTCCGCTTGAAGGGGAGGGAGAAGCCGCAAGCTTAAATTATTTATACGAAATGTTTGGTGGATTGGGGTTTGGTGAAGAGGTTGCACGCGGGCGATGGGCTGAAGCAATAGTTCCTGGTTCACTCGTGTTTGAGAAATGCCCGGGTCGTCGAAGCAAGGTTGATGACTCCGTTTTGGAGATCACTTCCGGTGAATTAGAAACGCTATTTGACCCTGTCGCGTCAATCCGAGAGCTTGAATCCTCAGCTAGAAGGGTGTTCCAAGCTTTGTCGACTACGCAATCTGGCCTCTCAAGCGAGTTTAGCCAGTTAGTGTTGCTGATACATTTTGCGGGCAAACTAATAGAGTTTTATTGTCAAGATGAAAGAGGAGTTGGTGGAGCGACATCGTTGACCAACATGGCTCTTCAGATTCCATCTGACACGGATAATTCGCAAAAGTTTGTCAGGTTGCTTTTTCAACTCCGGTCATTAGGCGACTTCCCTCATATAAGGCGTTTTTTAAGTCAAGCGGATAAAGATTTCATCTTGTCTGCAACGCGTTTCAGGGTCCACGCATTTGTAAGGTCTCTCGAGGGTTTGTTCGCCGCTCCCGAGGTTCCAGATCGGACGACTGATTTTTCGTCGGCCATATTTGCGGGTTTGTCGGTTGAGCCCGGTACGCGCTATGGCGAGGATTCACCGACTGACAGCCTTAAGAGTCGTCGTATCGAGCTTTTGTACTGTGAATGTTGCGGCTGCTTGTTTTACGGCGGGTCTCGTTATGTTTCCTCATCAGACGCTGAGACTCTCATTGAGCTTTTTCCAAATGACGCAGATGTGGAAAATTTGCCTGAGCAGGCTCGGTCCAGCTTCGTAGAGAAGCGCTCTGGGCAAGAGTTCGCGATTTTTCTACCTGATCAGACAGGGAACTGTTATCACCAGAACGCAGGAGAGACTCTCGATCGTATCGAGGTTGAGCAGGATGATGCCCAAGGCAATTGGGTTCGGAGTCTCTACTATCCCAAGATCGGAACGATTCATAAGGGTGCTCAGCCGACTGGCGATAATGTTGGTAAGGCGATACCAGGCTGGTACTACTTTACAAGTAGAGATCCGGCGGTCTTTAGGGGCGATAAGCGCATTGGCGGTCAATTGGATAACTCGTCCGAAGGCTCTGCCCTGCCTTTTCAGTGCCCTAAGTGTGGTCAATCGTACAGGCATAAGAAGCCCGGTCGTGGACGTCGTTCCCCAATACGAAGTTTTAGGACCGGCTTTGCAAAGACTACTCAATTGCTCGTCACAGGCTTGATGTCTGAGCTGAGCGAATGGAATTCAAATGAACAGCTCGTGTCATTTTCTGACAGTCGTCAAGATGCAGCAAAATCGGTCATAGATATTGAAACCGGACACCACCAGGACGTCACACGTGAGCTTGTCGTGACGTCGGCCCGGGGGGTGTTAAAGAGGCTTGAGTTCAATTCGTCTGACGAGCTTCGTATGCTGGAGTTAAAAGATGAACTAACCAGGGCAATGCAACCTGTTGAAGGTGAAGACCAGGACTACAGTCGTATCTCCCAGATCTATAGGGAGTTGAAGGAAATCCAGGACAAGAGCAAATCGGTAGGCCGTGACTACGTAATGCTCTCCCAATTGCTTGAGCCGCCGGTGCCGGAGTCTGGAAAACCGGTGGGGGAACTTCTATCGCGGTTAGTAGATCTCGGGATACATCCGATCGATCCGCTTGGAATCATGGAGGTGCCGGAGCACGAGGACCGTGGCAGTAGCTCGACTCGTCGCCATTTCCCATGGCAGCAGCTATTTTCCTTTGATGAATCCGGGCGGGTCATATGGAACCATGCCCCCCCGTTTGAAACTGACCTTCTTGAAGGACGGAAGTGTATTTCTGAGGGTTTGCAGGCAGTTCTGGGCGAGATCATTTTCAGTAACACATACTTCTCGCTTGAGGAGACGGGACTGGGTTATGCCTGCTTCCCATTAAATAAGGACGAGTCTCGGTCAGATGTTGCAGGATTCGATGCAATGATGAGAATTCTCTCTGACGGTTACCAATACCTGCCTAACGATCTCGAATATATAGATTTTAACTGGGCTGATGAAGCGCGAGCTGGAAGAATATCGGAGAGATCTAGGGGGAAAAAGCTTAGGCTATTTCGTTATGCAAAGGCATTAAGCGAGAAGACGTCTCTTGGCACCCCTGACGTTTTGATAAGAAAATTTTTCGATCGACTGACAGAGGCCGGCCATGATCCAAAAGGCGGAATCTTAATCGAGAAGTTAAGCCTGAGGATAAACAATGACTCCGACCCATATTGGAGGTGCCATAACTGTGGTCGTGTCCATGCACACTTTGGTGGCGGTATTTGTACCCGGTGCCAAGAAGCGTTTGCGCCCGCGCCCACAGGCACCTGCGAAGAATTGCAAACTCAGAATTACCTTGGTAAGAGGGTGAGGAGCTACAAGGCAAGAAGAATCAGGGCGGAGGAACTAACGGGTATGACCCAGAATCCCGGGGCTCGGCTTCGTCGTTTCAAGAAGATTTTTGGAGTTGCGGATGATGACGACATTCTCCCCGCAATCGTCCCTGGCGTTCCAAATAATGAGAAGCTCAATTGCTTAGCTGAAGTGATTGACCTACTGTCGGTAACAACAACGATGGAGGTGGGTGTCGACATTGGTGACCTCAAGGCGGTCTTCCAAGCAAATATGCCTCCCCAGCGTTTCAATTACCAGCAGCGTGTTGGTCGTGCCGGTCGGAGAGGGCAAGCTTTCGCCCTGGTTCTTACCGTTTGTCGATCAAAGAGCCACGATTTGACCTATTTTCGTAACCCACAGCGTATAACCAGGGATCCGCCCCCACCGCCTTTTCTAACCAAATCGTTAGATCTAATTGCGTGTCGGGTCATTCGAAAGGTCTGGCTGGTTGCTGCATTTCGAGACCTAAAGCGGTGGTGCGACGCGAATAATGTGGACTGGCCGCTCGATCAGCTCGCATCCACCAGTGACACTCACGGCGAGTTTTTTCCCGTTGCTTTTTTAGCCAAGAACGAAACTGTTTGGTTAGCTCGAATTCACGATGCACTGAACAGAACCATCTCGACGCGTGACGATTTTATTGATTTGTGCTTCCAAACCTCTGAGTCGTCAAGGCGGCTGAGCCTTAAACAGATCCTCACATCTGTTTCTCTGATAGGTGATGTAAGAAGTGCCTTCAGTGAGCCGTCTCTTATCGATAAGGGCTTAGCAGAGTCTCTCGCAGAGCTTGGTAAGTTCCCAATGTATGGAATGCCTACTAGAGTTCGAACTCTATATACCCGTCCCTCCGTCGACGAGTCGCAATACGGAAAGTCGAGAGTTAGCTTCAACAGTCTTGATAGGGATCTCGACATCGCAATACAGGAGTTTGCTCCGCGACGGGTTATAACCCAGGACAAACGTCAGTACTACACGGTTGGCTACACAGGGCTCTTGGGTCGGCACCACGCCGGTAAAGGTGATGTATTCAGGAACCTTGAAAGCGAGGTAGGTGACGAAACGCTACTTCTAGAGTGTCCAGTTTGTTCGGCGTTCTATGAGCGCGGTACTGTAAAAGACAGCTGTGATGCATGCAACGCGGAGATGCGAGATGTCGTTCCGCAAAAGTGTTTTACTCCTTACGGGTTCATGACTTCCATGGCCCCACTCTCGAAAACAGATGCCACGTTGGAGGAGTTGATTTCAAGTTCGGGGCGCACAGCAATTGCTCAAACCCTGATACCCAACTATCGAACTGTTGGTCAGACAAATGTTGAATTTGGATTTGAGGGTCAGTCAAAGGTGTTTAGGCTGAACAAAGGGCCATTTGTCGACAAAGGCAGCTTGACATGGTCAGGTTTCGTGGCGAAGAAGGGAGCTGTGAGAGTTCCGTTTAGGGATGGGGGGCTGACGCGCAAGGCTTACTTAAGCGATGTGTGGATTGACGAAGAAGTCTTAAAGATGGAACTTCCGGGGGGGGGGGTAAGACGATTTAGAGATTCTTTCGTGCCTTGCGAAGAGAGAGCTTCCGAGAGTTTTTTTCTCTGCTCATCTAAGACTACGGACTCACTGTTTTTGAGATTGAACGATATTAACCCTGCGCTCAACATTTCATCTGCGGACTCTAATTCGGGTGGTCGTCGATTGCTACCAGCTTTCCGTGCGGGCGCGCTCTCGGCAATGTACATGGCAGTTTCCTATGCATCTCAGGAGTGGCTTGATTGGGATCCCGATGAAGTGGAGGTCCTTGAGCCAAGATTGCAGAGGAATTCCGTTGGAATGTTCGTACCAGTTATGCAGCTTAGCGATAAGTTGGTCAATGGCTCTGGTTTCTGCGATAGGCTTGCTCAAGATGATGGCGGGACAGAGCCGTTACTTTTACGATCCATGCGTGATCTTTTAGAGCTGAAGGGTAACGCTCCCTCTTCTGAGTGGATTAAAGCGGATCATGCTGGACAATGCATGCCCGCTTGTTATCGCTGCTTACATAGATACGGCAACCAGTTCTATCACGGACTTCTAGATTGGCGCTTGGGGCTCGATGTTCTGTCAATGTTTCTAGATAGAGATTTCTGTGCGGGTATTGATGGGGATTTCAGCTGGCCGGGAATCTCTGATTTTCAAAGGCTTTCCATTCAACTAGCTCGGGAAGCGGCTGAGCTTTTTCAGAAAAAGGTTTTCCAAGTTGGCGTATTTTCTGTCATCGAACTTAATGAAAAAAATGTGGCTGTGGTTGCGCACCCATTCTGGGATAGAGACCTGTGCCTAACTGACCCCGAAATTGAAAGGCTAACCCTGGACAGTGGGAAGTACGTTCTTTTCACCAACACTTTTGACCTAAGCAGGCGTCTCGGTGGCACAATGCAGTCACTGCATGATCAGTGTGTTACTTAGGCTGTTTGCCGAATTTTCAGCCCAATTATGATTGTTTTGAAAAGAACGAGGTCAATCAGTCCCTCAAAGCTCTATTGGGCTAGCATTTGTCCGCTTCGGTATCTATTAGAGACAGAGAGTAAGTCCGATTCCCGTGTTCCTGCGCCGCCGGTTGCGGCAATTGGCACTGCTGTGCACAGCCTTATCGAGGAGCTCACTCCGGTGGTACTTGATGGGCAGGAGCTCAAGCAAGCTATCGCCTTGAAGGTTGGGATTGAGTTACGGCGCGCCGCTCACCAAAATCAAGTGCTTCAGTACGTGCTTCAGAGATTTGGCGTGGTTAGCGTTTTTAGCAACAGCCAACTTCTAAACAGCATAAGACTGGTCAGAAAAGTCCAATTGACTCCAAACACGCAAGTAAACGCTGTCGCGCCTGCTCCTAGTCTTGGTGAGGGTTCCAAGAGTGAGGCTGAAAGTGAAGTCTTCTCCGATTACTACGGCATACAAGGCTCTATCGATCGTTTGACACACCATCCAGATGGAACAGTTGAAATTGATGATTTCAAGACTGGTAGGGTTCTAGATGAAAATGGGGCTCTAAAGCCACAGTATTTTTATCAGATGTGTTGCTATGGCCTTCTGGTTCAGGAGCGCTGTCAGGACTCTGAAATTCGATTGCGTGTGATCGGACCAAACGATGACTGGGAAGCTAATTTCACTAATGACATGCAGTCCACAGTACAGTCTCTGCTTCAAGAGATTGAGAAGATCCTCCCCTTAGACAGCCCGATCAAGGCCGTGGATTTGGCGCGACCTGGATCAAATTGCTCGAGCTGCTCCCAACGTGCCAATTGTGATAGTTACGCTCGGTCCATTCGCTCTCAAGGCTATAGTGTTGATGTAGAAGGTCGAATATGCGACGTCAGAGGCGTAGTTGATCGTATTGAAGAACTAGGTCATGGATTGGCATGCATTTATCTAAGGACAAGCAGGGGAAGATTTTGCAGGATTTCCAACATCCCCTTGCCGATGATTAGCAAGTCTCTGGTGGTCAACACTGATGTCATATGCATTTCCGCAACTAATATCACGTCCACCGTGCCCCCTGAGGGCCCATCTAATCTAGAGGTCGTCAATCTTAATGAGCCCGGTCGCTCGAGTTATAGCTTTTTTATACAGCACCAGACTTAATTGATTTTGATGAAAGGAAATTTGAATCTGTGACATGGCAAACCAAATTTAGTTTACATTTAGTTAAAAAACCGAAAAGCTTACTTTACTTACTCAGATACATTTTGTGTCCCGTCAGATCATCACCCATTCTTTATCAAGCAAGATAAAAGTTTCTCTATGCGTGTAGCTTCATTTTTTTCCGGTATCGGTGGGTTTGATCTTGGACTTGAGCGTGTCGGAATGAAGGTTGTATTTCAGTGCGAGATTAGCGAATTTTGTCGATCCGTTTTGCGCAAACATTGGCCTGCCGTTGCCATGCACGGGGACATTCGGACGCTGAAGGCGGAGGAGATTCCCGAAGCCGAAATTTGGACCGGTGGTTTTCCATGCCAGGACGTCTCATCAGCAAATCAGGGTAAGCGTCTTGGTTTATCAGGTGAAAGGAGTGGATTGTTTTATGAGTTCAAAGCTCTTGTCGAAAAGCGATTGCCCCGATGGGTCATCTTGGAAAATGTACCCGGTCTTCTCAACAGCCATAAGGGGAAAGACTTCGAAATTCTCGTTCGATCATTGGATGAACTCGGGTATGGCGTTTCGTGGCGAGTTTTCGATGCAAAAAACTTCGGAACACCTCAAAGACGTCGTCGAGTCTACATTGTCGCAAGTCTTGGATCGTTGCGCTCCGCTCACGTCCTTTTTGACTCGGAGGCAACTGCTATCCCTGCAAAAGCGCGCCGAGGCACGCAAGACCTCTTTGCCGAGAGAGCTGTCGGAGGCAATAAAGTTGCAGAAATCTTTGCTATCCAGCATGCAGGCATTGGCAGGAAGCCCGAGGCCGGACCGCAGGGCAAGGGCTACCGAAATGATGGCGAAACATATACGCTCGACAGCAGAGGGAGTCCTGACGCTGTATGTTCGGCGTCTACTGGTTTCCGAGTCGGAGAGGCTGCAGGGGTTTCCAGTCGGTTGGACAGATCTCGATACAGAGCCCTAGGGAATGCAGTATGTGTCCAAGTTGTTAGTTGGATTGGACGGCGTGTGTTGGAGGCCGAGCAGCCATTTTAGATCTTGACTGTGTGATCTTTTCTTGAACAATCATCCGTAATCGCTGCGTTATACGGATCTGTCTTGGATAAGATCATTTAGCTTGACCTCCATAAAGCCAAAACAACCTTCTTGATACACACTAATAGCGCTTTATATTTTTGATCAATGATGCTTAGTGTATCCAAGGGGTAGGTATCGTGTTTAAGCGAGGATCGCAATATACGCGCGATGAGATCGCGAATATCGTTCGTCCTGAGAATCCACCTCACGGCGGGGATTGGGCGACGGGTTATGCCCGAATCGATGATAAGTTATATGTGTTCATGAATATAGGCGTTTCCGGCCGGACGGGACATGATTTCGAAAACTACTACGACGAGAAGACCAATACACTAATTTGGTTTAGCAAGCCAAATAAGAGCTCCACTAACCCCCTATTTCAGAGGCTCATTTCAGGGGAGCTCACCCCATATTTTTTTGCGAGATGGAATCAGAAGCCTCCGTTTACGTTTCTTGGTACTGGCTCAATTATTAAATTTGAGGATGGGTATAAGACTCCTCAGGGTTACGAATGCATAAGGCTTGTCGTCTCGGTTGCCGATCTGCAAGCAATCGTTTCACCATTTCAGAAAACTCCTCTAGTTGGAGAGGACTCGCTTGCTGAGAGCGAGCGAAGTTCATTCTTTTTCGAGAAGCAACTTGAGGACTTTTTGGTGACGAATTGGGATCGAACCCCTCTCGCGAAGGACTATGAAATTTTCCAGAAAGACGGGCAAATCTGCGGGCAACAATACCGAACAAGTACGGGACCCATCGATATTCTCGGACAGCGTAAAGACAAGACTGATTTCCTTGTGGTTGAACTAAAGAGGGATCGGGCATCAGATGTTGTAGTAGGTCAGACCCTCAGATACATGGGGTGGGTAAAAGAAAACCTCTGTTCCCCGAGTCAAAGCGTGACTGGGTGCATCATTGCTCAAAGAAAAGATGAAAAGTTGGACTTTGCGCTGAAGCCTGTCGAGTCAATTCGATTCTTGCGGTACGAAGTTGACTTCAGGCTACTAGGCTAGATCTGACTCTTCACTACGCCAACTTCTGTCGCTCTAAATGCAACTCTGGGTTCGCTTAATGGTTCAGACGCCTGGAAGGAGAACGGTTTTTTCTTAGCCATTGAACGCTGGCGGGGCTCTGGGTGGCGATCTCTGCCAGGGCACGAAAGAGGGCGAACTTATAGGTGGCACTCTTCTTGTCATGGTTCAGCACACCTTCAATCTGATCGATGGGCCGCGTGTTGGCCGCCGACCGGAGCTGGAAATCCATGGTGACCCACTCAACCTCCCGCCGCTTCATGGCATCTTCGTTCTCCCATTGGTCAATGAGGGTGAAGCCAAGCCGCTCAAAGATCAGGCGCAGGTAGCCCGGAGAGTAGGTCTTAAAGAGCCGGCCATGGGCATCGCGTTCTTGGTCGTCTGCATCCGCTCGATGCGTGGGAATAGAGATCAGCAGTCGCCCATTGACCTTAAGGCAGCCCTTAATGGAGAGCGCTGCATTGAACAGATCGGCGGTATCGATGTGCATGAGCACGGCACTGCACAGCACGCCATCGAATTCACCATTAAATGGCACGCCGAGGTCTGGCAACGCCCCTTGCCTTATGCGCCCAGCAAGTGTGGGGCGGGCCTGCTGCGCCAGTGCAACGAGTTCGGGCGTGGCATCGACCCCAAACGGTTGGTAGCCCTGTTGGTGCAGTTCAGCCATATCGCGCCCAGACCCACAGCCGATATCGAGTATTCGACCACCGGGTGGGAAGATTCTTGTGAAGTGGCTCGCCAGCGGACTTGCAACTTCCTCATAGCGCTGGGCTACCTCATGCGCATGGCGGGAGTAGTAGCTAAGAGTGGCCGAGTCCATAGCCTACTTTACCGTTTCAGTCTTTCGACCGCCGCCCTGTAGGTTTTAAAAAGGGGGCGAAACATTTTTTACGCGATTACTCGCCCAGCAGCGCCTTGAGATCCTTGAGTACCAGAAACAGGTGGAACGGATCGGTCGTGCCCTCTTTGAAGTCAAATTTCCGGTACCACTCCCGAGCCTCCTCATCCTTGGCATGGACGA